>Ga0265327_10000353_pt1 | contig 87320 bp, 73 predicted proteins | sample 41621metaG_FD_202089 | JGI IMG/M metagenome (GOLD analysis project Ga0265327, IMG submission 202089) | Rhizosphere microbial communities from Carex aquatilis grown in University of Washington, Seatle, WA, United States - 4-16-21 metaG | ecosystem: Host-associated > Plants > Roots > Rhizosphere...
ATTCAAATCGGGTATAGTTTCGGGATTTGGCGCAGCTTTGGGCGACACTTTTTATGCAATTATCACAGGATTTGGATTGACAATTATTTCGAACTTTCTGACAAAACAACAAGCACATTTACGAATAATCGGAAGTATTTTTTTATTATATCTTGGGCTTCGCATTTTCTTTTCGAACCCGATTAAACAAATAAAAAAACAAAACCGCAGCAAACAAAATCTACTTGGCGATTTTGTTTCGACATTTTTGTTGACGATTTCCAATCCGTTTACATTTATATTTTTTGGAGCCGTCTTCGCAGGACTTGGTCTGGTCGATGAAAAAAGCGAAATGCAGACGACGGTTTTATTAATCACCGGTATTTTATCGGGCACGCTTATCTGGTGGGGAATACTCAATACGATTATCAACATTTTTCGTTATAAAATTCGATTGCGCACATTATGGTGGATAAATAAAATAACAGGTTCGTTAATTGTGTTGCTCGGTATCGGAGCAATCATCAGCCTTTTTTATATGAAGTAACCTTTTGCAAAAAACTGCGTATAACAATTTAGGAGCATTTTTAAAATAATGTCTTAAAAAGTAAGACAAAGTATAAATAATATATAATATACATAGAACTATTGAAACGTTCGCCACAAAAGACTCAAAAAATTTGGTCAGGTAATAAAAATAAGTTAATTTTGCTTATTAAACCCCGTTTTAAGAAATGTTAATATTAATTTTAATTTGCCAATGATGAATTTAGTCATTCTGTTTACATTAGCCGCCTATTTGCTGGGATCGATACCAACATCGGTTTGGATAGGGCAATATTTTTACGGTATTGATGTTCGCAAATACGGCAGCGGAAACGCAGGTGCAACAAACACTTTTCGTGTGTTGGGAGTGAGAGCCGGAATTCCGGTTATGCTTTTTGATGTTTTAAAAGGATTTTTAGCTGTCAAACTTGTTCGTTTTATTCCTTTTTTGTTGGAAGGAAGTAATCCGTATATTAGTGTACAGATTGCCTTGGGTATGGCAGCAGTGTTGGGACATGTGTTCCCGATTTATGTAGGATTTAAAGGCGGAAAAGGAGTAGCAACTTTACTTGGTGTTGTACTTTCGGTACACCCGTCAGGAGCTTTAATTGCAGCTTGTATTTTTGTTGCTGTATTATTAGTTACGCGCTACGTTTCGCTTAGTTCGATGATTGCAGGAATTTCATTCCCTGTGGTGATTGTTACTTATTACAAAGTTACAAGCATACCCTTGATTATTTTCTCTATGTCGATTGCAGTTTTGTTGTTATTTACGCACCAACAAAATATTGAACGACTCATTCGCCACGAAGAATCTAAAGCCAATCTTTTTCGTAAGAAGAAAGCGAAGAAATCGGGATTATAACCTTGCTTTTTCTTGAAAGAAACGAGTTCAATAATTCAAATATTGAACTCGTTTTTTTATGTCCGGTAGATTAACTGTTCGAAATAAAAACGTCCCATCCGCCTTTTTTATAAACGGTAAATGTTAAGTTGCATTCTCTTACGATATCTGGAGAATATTGAATTGTAAAGTGCATTTCGCAGGTAAATGGATACGTGCAATTTTGAATGACGATTTTATAACCCTGCGTAATTTTATAACCGGACGAAATGGTAACAGTCAAATCAGCAGGAATATATTTTTTCATAAATTTTTCGAACGAAAGCTGAACAATGTTGGTTGTATCAGCAATTTTTTTGATTGTATAATATTCGATACCACTTAAACTGTTTATCCGGTAATCATCTTCGGGTTTCGACGTACCAACATAATCGCCGTTTTTCCAGTAACCGGAAACTATCGACGATTTTCCATTGATTGAATATTTAAATTCGCCTTTACCGTTTTTGAGTCCGTTCTTCCAATTGCCCGAAAATATATTTCCATTTTTGAAAGTATATGTTCCTTTGCCGTCGGGCAAACCTCTGACAAAATAACCGGAATAAGTGTCTTCGCCTACGGCGTAACCTTTACCTTCGGCGAAACCGTTTTTACAACTGCCTTTGTACGTGCCCGAAATTTCCTTTAACAAGACTTTGCAGGCGGAGTCTTTTTGAGCATATGCAAATGAAACTGCGAATAACAAAATTATCAATATTTGTACTCGCATCAAAATTAGTTTTTTCATGATTAATAAAATTTTATAAATTATTGAATTAAAATTTCAATCTTCGCGTTTATGTTTCCAGCGGCGGTGCGACCAAAGCCAGATTGAAGGATCGTCAATAATGACTTCCTCTAACCGGCGTACAAATTTTTCTGTAATTTCTCCATCGCGGCATTCTTTTGGCGAATCGACCAACGGATTAATAAAAATTTCGTAGTGTCCACGCTTGACACGTTTCATATAAAAGAAAACTACTGGTAAATCATAATACCTGGCATAAAATTCTAAACCATGCAACCATGCAGTTTCCTGATTTAAAAATTTAATCCAATAAGATTTCTTTAAATTCGACGGACTTTGGTCGGTAATCATGGCAACGCCATAAGGTTTATCACGTTTTAACGTAAAAACCATAGGCGAATTTTTAACCGAAATTAAGTCAGCATTAAATTTTTTGCGGTGATTGCGAATATATGCGTCTAAATATTTGTTCGACAAAGGCATATATAAACCAGCTCCTCCATATTCCGTAAAATATCGAAACGCCTGCGTCAACCATTCCCAGTTGCCAATGTGTCCGCCAGCCCAAATTAAATTGCGATTTTGTTTAAAAAATTTATCGCAAACATCCATATTGAATATTTTGTAGCGCTTGATAATTTGTTTTTTCCGAATCGTAAAACCTTTGATGCTTTCGAGCATAATGTCGCATAAATGGCGGTAGAATTTTTTTGCAATCGCATCGATTTCCTTTGGCGATTTTTCGGGAAAAGAATTTGTCAGGTTTTGATAAACAACAACTTTGCGGTATTTAAAAACATAATAAATTAAATAATAAATGCCGTCGGACAAAATGTACAAAACGCGAAACGGAATTAAAGCAAACAAAAGAACGAATGCGCGAAAAACGATATAGATTACATATTGCATCTGCTTGAAAATTACGTTGATTAAAATAAAATTTTATTCTTGAATTTTATTATGATAAATTTGTTCAAAATTAAAAATTAATTTTGCATTGTCTTTGACGATGACAGTATATTTTATTGCGATGACGAAAATCGGTTTATTATCTGACACACATTGTTTTTTCGACGAGCGTCTTTTTACTTTTTTTGACGCTTGCGACGAAATATGGCATGCCGGCGACATTGGCAACATCGAAACCTCTGATAAAATATCGTCTTTCAAACCGTTGCGTGCTGTATTTGGCAATGTCGATGGTCATGTCGTCCGAAGTGCATTTCCGGAACAAATGATTTTTAATTGCGAAGAAATGAAAGTTTTGATGATGCACATTGGCGGTTATCCCAACAGATACGAAACTTTGGCGCGACGCGAAATAATCGCAAACAAACCCGACATTTTTATTTGCGGACATTCTCACATTCTGAAAGTAATATTCGATAAAAAATACAATGTGTTGCATATAAATCCGGGCGCTGCTGGTCGCGGTTATCAAAGAATCAGAACGGCAATCCGTTTTCAAATTGATAAAAAAAATATTAAGGAACTCGAAATTATTGAACTCGAAAAATGATAAAAGTTGATAGTCAAATTGGGTTAAAAGAAATTGAATTGGAAGACGCACAAACCGTTTTCAATTTGGTGGACGCCAACCGCCAATATTTGCGCGAATGGCTTCCATTTGTTGACAAAACATTCAAAGTTGACGATACAATTTCTTATATAAAATCAGTTAACGATAAACCCGAATATTTAAAAAATCCTGTTTTTGTTATTATTTATGAAGGTCAGATTGTTGGTAATTTAGGATTTAATAATACCGACAGGTCTAACATGAAAACCGAAATCGGTTATTGGCTTGCCGAGCAAAAGCAGAACAAAGGAATTGTTACACGCGCTGTAAAAGCTGCCATATCGTACGCTTTCAACGAAATGAACATGAACCGGATTTGTATAAAATGTGCCGTCGAAAATATTAAAAGCTGCTCCATTCCGCAACGTCTCAATTTTTCGGTTGAAGGAATTGAGCGCAATGGTGAGTTGTTGAATGATAATTTTATCAATTTAAAAATATATAGTTTATTAAAATCAGATATTCAAAAATGAAAAAATTAATATTGATTTATACATGCCTTATTTTTACGAATGTGCTGACTGCGCAAACGTCGTCGGTAAAAATAGCTTTGCTAAAATACAACGGCGGCGGCGACTGGTACGCAAATCCAACGTCGCTGCCAAACCTGATTCGATATTGCAACACCAATATCAACACAAATATTTATAAAGACAACGCGACTGTCGAAGTAGGCAGCAAAGAAATTTACAACTATCCGTTTGTCCACATGACCGGACACGGAAACGTCATTTTTTCGCCTTACGAAGTTGCCAATCTGCGCAATTATTTAATCAGCGGTGGGTTTCTTCATATCGACGACAATTACGGACTTGACCTGTTTATTCGTCGCGAAATGAAAAAAGTTTTTCCCGAATTGTCGTTTATCGAGTTGCCATACAGTCATCCGGTTTATCACCAGCATTTTGAATTTCCGAACGGTCTGCCAAAAGTACACGAACACGACGGCAAACCTGCGCAGGGTTTCGGTTTGATTTATCAGGGACGTTTGGTTTGTTTCTATTCATACGAATGCGATTTGGGCAACGGTTGGGAAGACAAAGAAGTTTACAACGACTCGGACGAAATAAGATTGAAGGCTTATCAAATGGGCGCAAATCTGATAAGTTTTGTGTTTGATAATTAATCTGGGTTTTAAAAATGTTGAATGATAAACATTTGAATAAAGCTCAATTTTTATAATTAACATTTTTTCAATATTGCGAAAAAAAATATTGTAGTTCAAAAAAAATATTATACTTTTGCAACCTCAAAAAATTAGAAAAGAAAGTCGAAAAATATAATACCGAAAGAAAATGGAATTGATGAAATTTGTCGAAAACGAAATCGCTTCAACAAAAAAGTTTCCCGAATTTAGAAGTGGCGATACCATTACCGTTAGTTACAAAATTAAAGAAGGTAATAAAGAAAGAATACAGCTATTTAGAGGTGTTGTAATTCAACGCAACGGAAATGACCGCATTGGTACATTCACCGTTCGCAAAATGTCGGGTAGTGTTGGTGTCGAAAGAATTTTCCCGATCAATTCGCCATTTATCGACGAAATAGAATTGAACAAACGCGGTAAAGTGCGTCGTGCACGTATTTACTATCTCCGCGATTTGACCGGTAAGAAAGCGCGTATCAAAGAAAGAAAATTCTAATTTTACAATTTAACATAAAAGCGTATCTCCAAAAGAGATGCGCTTTTGTTGTTTGTACACGATTAATGGTTTAATAAATAATCAAGATGTTCGATTTTCGGTTAAAAGTTTTTAATACGGTTGCAAAACGTCTCAACTTTACAAAAGCTGCCGAAGAATTATATATAACGCAACCTGCAATTAGCAAACATATTCACGAAATTGAAAGTCATTTCAAAGTAAAATTGTTCGAACGAAACGGAACAAAAATAAAACTGACACAAGCCGGCGAAACACTTTTGCAATATACTGACCAACTGTTTGCTGTTTATCGCAATCTCGAATTTGAGATGAACAATCTTGCGCAAAGACACAGCGGCGTTTTACGAATCGGTGCAAGTACGACTGTCGCACAATATGTGTTACCACCGGTTCTGGCAACGTTTCATAAAAAATTTAATGATATTACAATTACACTTTCGACCAACAACACCGAACAAATTGAACAGGCTTTGCAAAACAACGATATTGATCTTGGAATCATTGAAGGTCAATCTAAAAATGCTTTGTTCAAATACACCGAGTTTGTAAAAGACGAACTGGTTTTGGTTTCAAGCACAAAAAATCCACTGGCAAAAAAGCAAAGTTTAGAACTAAACGAACTAACAAAAATTCCATTGCTCATGCGCGAACCCGGTTCGGGAACATTGGAAGTGATTGCGCATGTTTTAAAACCGTTGGGTATTAAGGTATCGCAACTTCAAATTGAAATGCAACTTGGAAGTACCGAAAGTATGAAACGATATTTGCTTAATTCCAATGCGTTGGCATTTCTTTCGATTCACTCTATTTTAAACGAACTTAAAGCAAACGAATGTTGCATAATAGATGTAACAGGCTTAAACATTGAGCGATATTTTTATTTCATTCAAAAACATGGTCAGGTTGATGCTTTACCTGATTTGTTTATGAGATTTGCAGGTCATTATAACTTTAAGTAATATCGTATTACTAAAAACGATTTCTTTGATAATAGGATTATGTTGAATTTTGTGGCGTATAATAATAACCACAAAAATTTAATATAAAACCAAATTATCAAAATGAAAAACGTCATTGAAAAAGTAGAGACGCTTGTTGAGCAAAAACAAATTTTTGCCAACAATATTACAAAAAAAATTATTTTTATTATCGGAGTAATTTTTTGTTTGACGCCGCTTGCCGCGCCACCAATTGCTTTACTTTTGGGATTGTTGATTGCATTATTTCTGGGACATCCTTATGTACATTTGAATCACAAGGCGACGCAAATTTTATTACAGATTTCGGTTGTAGGACTGGGCTTTGGAATGAATTTAACAAGCGCAGTTAAAGTCGGAAAAGAAGGCGTACTGTTTACAGTTTTTTCAATTACCGGAACATTGGCGATAGGTTTTTTGTTGAGCAAAGTTTTAAAAATTGAAAAGAAAACTTCGTTTTTGATTTCTGCCGGTACAGCAATTTGCGGAGGCAGCGCAATTGCAGCAGTGTCGCCGGTAATAAAAGCCGAAGAAAAACAAATTTCGGTTGCATTGGGAACAATATTTATACTTAATTCGTTGGCACTTTTTATATTTCCAATTATCGGACATAAATTAAATTTATCGCAAACACAATTTGGTATGTGGTGCGCAATTGCCATACACGACACAAGTTCGGTTGTTGGTGCAGCAAGTAAATATGGAACAACGGCTCTGGAAGTTGCCACAACCATAAAATTAGCAAGAGCTTTATGGATAATTCCGGTTGTGTTTTTATCGACCTTTCTTTTCAAAAACAGAAAAAGCAAAATTAAGATTCCGTATTTTATTGGATTGTTTGTTATTGCAATGGTTTTAAATTCGTATTTACCAATTGTGCAACAATATAATCATTTTGTAGTGAATATTGCCAAAGTCGGATTGACATTGACATTATTTTTAATTGGCAGTGGTTTGTCTGGAAACGTTTTAAAGTCGGTTGGTTTTAAACCACTTCTGCAAGGAGTTATACTTTGGATAATTATATCTGCGGCATCCTTATTTGCTATCGATTCCATTATTTAAATTCGTAATCCAAAAACTAAAATGTCGTCAGTCTGGTAATTATCATCGCCCCGCCATTCTTCATATTTATTTATCAAAATTTCGCGTTGTTCGTTCATTGGTTTGTTGTGTATTTCTAATAATAAATTGTGAAGTGTTTTACTGCGGAATTTCTTATGATCAACTCCGCCAAATTGGTCTGTGTAACCGTCTGTATATAAATAAATCACGTCGTCGCGAAATAATTGAATTTCGTTATTTGCAAATTCTTTTTCCTTTGTATAAATTCCGATTGGCATACGGTCGGCTTTTATTTCTACAATTTCTGTCGGATTGTCATGTCTAATTAAAATCATTGAATTGTTTGCACCGGCAAATTGAGTTTGAAGATTGTCGGTATTAATTATTAGTAAAGCCATGTCCATTCCGTCTTTTCGCGAATTGTCCTCGTCGTCTTGGTTTAACGCAATTTTGACATATTCGCGCAGGTTGTCAAGCACAATGCTGGCTTTTGTCAGGTCAGCCCGACGAATAATTTCGTTGATTAAACTCATTCCCAACATACTCATAAACGCTCCGGGAACGCCATGTCCGGTGCAGTCGGCAATTACAATGACAATATGTTGTCGCAATTGTTTAACCATATAAAAATCACCGCTTACAATGTCGCGCGGGTTGAAATATACGAGCACGTCGTTGAAAAAAGATTTGAGTAATTCGACTTTGGGCAACATGGCGTCTTGTATTCTGCTGGCATAATGAATACTGTCCATAATGTCTTTTCGTTGACGTTCGATTTCAATAAGATATTGTTGCTTTTCAATAACCATCTTGACACGCGATTTCAAAACCAATTCCTGAATGGGTTTTGTTAAATAATCGGCGGCTCCGTTTTCAAAACAAATTTCGAGAGTTTGCTCGGTCGTATCGGCAGTCATCATTATGACAGGAATGTCTTTATAAATCGGATGATTTTTCAGAATTTTCAAGGCAGTCAATCCATCTGTTCCGGGCATATTTATATCTAACAAAATCAGATTGAATGGAGTTAGTTCGAGTTTTTTGAGGAGCAAATCTGCTCGTGGAATAAAGTCGCTTTGATAACCGAAAGACTCTAACAGCGAATCAACTTGTTGAATGACCGTCCGTTCGTCGTCAACTATTAAAATTCTATTTTTCATTCACCACTTCTTTAAATAATTTTTCTAAAAGCTCGTAATCGCCTGCATAAGCGGCATCTTCAATTTTATGAAAAATGATTTGATTCTGATTTTCTTTTCCAGTGTAAAGATACTTTAATTTTGAAATTTGACGAATGATTTCCTTAAAATTAAATGTAGGAATTTTCAGCAGATTATTTATTTCGGTGTCGATGCTGTTTTTTATATCGTCGGTAAGTAGCGGTTTTTCTATCAAACGATTATTTTCGGATACTATATTTTGCTTTAAATGTTTTTCCAAAATAAGAATCAATTCCTTAAAATCGATTGGTTTAGCTAAATAATATGAAACGCCGTGCGTTTTCGCAGCCAGCCGATGTTCGGTAAAAGCATCTGCCGACAGTGCCACAATTGGTGTGTCAATGAATTCGTCAATTTCGCGGATTTTTTCTGTTGCCTGCATTCCGTCCATTTCGGGCATGTGCATATCCATCAAAATCAAGTCTGGCTTCAATTCTCTTGTCAGTTCAATGGCTTCGATGCCGTTATTTGCAATATGTATTTCAAGACCAAGTTCATTAAACAATTCGGCAATCATGGTTTGATTCATTTCGTTGTCTTCGGCGACCAAAATAACATTGTCCTTAGAAAATGAAACTTTTGTAAAATCATAATCTTCGTCTTCCAAAAGATGTATTTGCGATTCGACAAGTGGTATTTTTACGAAGAACGTAGTTCCGACGCCGAGTTCCGATTCCAACCAAATTTCGCCTTTTAATAGATTGACAATTTTTTTTGTAATTGCCAATCCCAAACCTGTGCCACCATAATGCCGAGTAATCGTATTGTCGGCTTGTTCGAATGCTCTAAATATTAAAATTTTTTTATCTTCGGCGACGCCAATTCCTGTATCGATAACTTTTATCAGCAAATGTTCATCGGACTTTTCGGCAGTTATTTTTATCGACTTCCCTGACGGCGTAAATTTCATCGCGTTGCTTGTCAGGTTGAGCAAAATCTGATTCATCTTTGTGCGGTCAGATTCTATGACAGACGGAATATTCGATGCAATGTCATAAGAAAAATTGATTTCCTTTTGCGCAGCTTTTGCTTTGTTGACGTGATAAATTGTTTGAAATAATTGTTTAAAATTTATAGGCTCAATGTCGAGTGTCATTTTTCCGGCTTCGATTTTTGACAAATCCAAAATATTGTTTATCAACTCCGTTAAATTTTGACCGCTGATTCTAACATTTTCCAATTGCTGTTTAAACGAAACCGGAAGATCAAGTTTTATTGCACGTTTGATTAAAATCTGCGTAAACCCAACAATGGCATTTAGCGGCGTGCGAATTTCATGACTCATGTTTGCAAGAAATTGCGTTTTTGCTTTACTGGCGTATTCAGCTTGTTCTTTTGCCTCTCTTATAGCATCCTGCGACGAAAGTAACACATCGATATTTTGCCGGAGTTCTTCTTCGATTGTCAACAATGCGTTGTTTTTATCGTTTGCCAAGTCGAGCAAGGTTTGTAAATTGATTTCGTTTTCTTTAATTATTTTGGTTCGCTCATCAATAATTTTTTCGAGATTCTGTTTTTGTTGAAATAATTCTTCGGCTTGCTTTTTTATTTCCTCATTTTGTCCGATAATTTCATGTTGGTGTTCTTTCAGAATTTTATTTGCGGCTAAAATTTCAAACGTTCGTTCGTTAATTTTTTTTTCGAAATTCTGTTTTTGATTTTTTATGAAACGAGTTCTCAATATGTAATGAAAAACCAACACACCGGCAATGATAAAAATAATAAAAGCATAAAACCAACCGTTTGTCCAAAACGGAGACACCGCAATGTTTTCGATGAATGCAATTTGATAATTTGTTGTCGTGGCAAACACAAAAAATGTACAGAAAAAGCATACGACCAAAAAAATAATTATTTTTGTCATCCGGTAAAATTTAGAAAGTACAAATTATCTCATACAAAAACCGTACTTTTTCAGTCGAAAGAAATGCAGATTCGATTTTTATTTTTTTATGATTATAAATTCTGTGCGGCGGTTTAATGCGCGACCTTCTTCAGTTTTATTCGTCGCAACCGGATGATGTTCTCCAAAACCTGCGTACGACATTCGTTTGGTATCAATCCCTTTATCCGTCAGATAATCGTAAACGGCTTTGGCTCTTTGTTTCGAAAGTGTCATATTGTGGTCGTCAGAGCCGACATCATCGGTATGTCCCTGAAGTTTTATATTGACCTGCAGATTTTGCTGAAGAAACTGTGCCAGATAATTTAGTATGACTTTACTGACTTTGTCAAATAGGTACGAATCGGTTTCGAAGTTTACATATTCGAGTTTTATTTTACGACCAACTTCAACCGGTTCAACGCCAAAGTCAATAGTAGTAGGAATTTCGAAACCGGGCGTGTTTGGATTGATGTATTCCGATTTAAACATATATCCGGGTAGTTTTGCCGTCAACAAAAATTCGTCTTCTTTTTTTACCGGAACCGCCACTGCATAATGTCCGGTTTTATTGTCAACTGTACTTTCGGTTTGTTCGAGCGTGTTTAAATTTGTCAACTCGACTTTGGCATTTGGCAAGACTTTTCCATGAATATCCGTAACCTGACCTTTTACGAATAAAATTTGTTTTGGTCGCGCTTCGTCATAAAGCACCGACGAATAAATGTCCCAACCGCCTTTGCCATTTAATTTATTCGACGCAAAATAAATTCGCTGTCCATCGGCACTGACGGTAAACGCAACTTCGTCGCCTTCGGTATTGATTGGATATCCGATATTTTTGGGTTTCGTCCACGTTCCGTCAGGAAGTTTTGTAGCGTAATAAATATCGAAACCGCCCATTCCCAACCGACCATTTGACGAAAAATACAATGTCTGATTGTCAGTATGAATATACGGTGTTTTGTCATCACCTGTAGTATTGATCGTCGGACCAAGATTTTTTGCTTTGCACCACGCACCGGTTGAATCTTTTTGAGAACAATAAATATCAAGTCCTCCATAACCGCCATCGCGAGCGCTGGCGAAGTAGAGGGTTTGTCCATCGGCGCTAATCGACGGTTGACCTTCCCAAGTATTGGGTCCGTTTATATTTGGTCCGAGTGATTTCAATGTTGACCATTTACCGTTGATATTGTCCGAAGAATAAATGTCGCAATTGTAATACGACGAGTGGTAAAGCATTACCAAGTCGCAAATGGTAATATACATGTGCAGATTATCGATAGTTATGCTTGCACCACCTTGATTCTGACCTTGATTAAACGGTTCGGGCATCGGTTCGCCATCAGTATAAACTTCTTCGGTGGCTGTTCGTTTAATTTTTTTGGCGAAGTTAAATTCTTCGATGGTTTTGATTTCCGAATAAATCCGTTTATAAAAGCGGTGCGTATAAAAAATCATTTCACCATCGGGCGAAAGAAAAGGCAGATATTCATCAGCTTCTGTATTGACGCCTTTCAAATTTATCGGATTAAACGGCACCGGATGGTTTACCAAATCGTAATACGTTTTTAAATTGCTCAGAATTGTTTTTGCTCGGTTTACTTTTACAGAATCGTCAGAATTATAAGACATATATTGTTCAATCAAAGTTTTTGATTTGTCAAAATTACGTTTTGTATAATTGTATTCGCCGAGATAAAAAGTTGTAGCATGTTGTTGAAAAGATGGACATATTTCCAAGACTTTATTGAAATATTTTTCGGCTGTCTGATAATAATTTTCTTCGTATTGCTTGCTCGTAGATGCGTCATTGCCCGACGAAACTGCGTTGACATAATTTATTTCGGCAAGATAAAAATACGAATCTACAAAATCCGGTTCCATCTCAATAAGTTTCTGAAACTGGCGAGCTGCTTCCTTTTGGTTAAACCTGTAATTCGAAAGCGCCATTTGGTAAATTTTTTTGGCGTCTTTATTTCGTAATTTATAACATTTTTCCTGACCAATTGCTTCGTTAAAAAAAAATATATAAAATACCATTGGCAAAATCAACGTCTTAATAAACATGAATTTTGCATAGCTTGGGTTATTTTTATCTTGCCGAATACCGTTCATAAAATTAAACGGTTTTATTAATGATGTACATCGCTAAAATACAAATTAATTACATCTGTTCAATCGAATTTTGTTTTATCATTTTAATTTTTCATCAGCTTGCTTGCGCGCCAACTGTTTAACAGCATCCGATTCTTGTTTAGCTTTACTTACCAGTGCTTTTGCTTTATTATCGGCTTCGTTATTCAGTTGGTCAGATTTCTTTTGGGCTTCACTTTTCAAATTATCGGCAGCAAGTTTTGCCGCTTCTGCTTTAAACGGATTGTTACCGGCGTCTTTAATCAATTTTTGACCTTGCGTACCGGCATCATTTACCAAATTTGTTCCGGCTTTTTTAGCCGCATCGCGTATGTTTTGTGCTTGTTTATCGGCTTCTGCCATTATCTGTGCTGACTTTGTATCGGCATCAGCCAAAATTTTATCTGCTTCGGCGCTACCTTTTTGTTTGACTCCAGAACTGATTGTCGATTTTATGTCGCCACCGGCTCCGCTGTCCGACGCGCCTTTCATGCCCAGTCCAACTTTCGGTTCTGTAACTTTGCCTGTTATATTTATGTCGAAACTAATATCTTTTGGTGCATCTATTTTTAAACCTTTTGCTGCGACTTTTGCAAACAAGCCATCAATTACCTGATTTGCTGCTCCACCAAATTCGCTTCTTGGAGCGGTCATATTGATTTTAAATTTCATGCTTTGATCGACATTCAGTTGTCCGGAAATTTCTGCAACGGCATTATCAACTTTGGTTTTGAACGGATCAACAATAATATTTCCGTTAGTAATTGTAAATCCAATGTCTAAATCATTCAATTTTAAATTCTTGAATTTATCAGTTTTCAGCGCATCGCCAACTTTTTGCAACGACGGCGAATTTGAAATTGCAATTTCTTTTGACATCAAACGTCCCTTGCTATTTACGGTATTCATCACCGGCGACAAGTGTTGGTCAAGTTGCGACAACAAAGTCAGTTTTGCTGAAACATTTCCTTTGCAGCTTTGAACAATTGGCGCTAATTTCTGAATGGAATTGAACGTATTACCGGTTTCGGTAATGTCAAAATTTGTAATATCCATTCCAAAATTGACAGTTGGTTTTTTAATATCATGCGTTTCATAATAACCGTTTAAAACCATTGAACCTTTGAGTAAATTCATTTTCAAATTTTCCATAAGAACTTTACTGTTCTTGATAATAATTTTACCCAAAGTATTGTCAATTATCAAATTGTCGTATTTTATTTTTTTCAGTGATGCTGACAGTATAAAATCAATATTTTTAGGTACAGCAATGACCGATAGTGGTGTTGTATCTTTGGTTGTGGTTTTTGGTTTTTCCGATTGCGGCATCAATTCGGTTACGTCCAAATAATTCGAACTTAAATCGAGATTTCCGTGAATGGTAGAATCTTTCAGCGCAAACGCCACATAATTTTCGAGTTTGCCGGTCAATTGAATATCACTTTTGCCCATTGTCATGTCAAACTTTGCAAGGTCGAGATATTTTGGTGTAAAATTCAGAATCGTTTTTGGAATATTTACGTCTTTCGGAACGTCTGGACTTTTGAAATAAAAATCAGTCATTTCAATTTTGCCGACGGCTTTAAATTCGTCATACTTACCTTTTTGCAACGTCGATAAATTTCCTGCAATCACTACGTTTGCGTCAACCAAACCTTTTATAATTGTGTTTTGCAATGGTATCAAATCTTTGATGCTGTTGAAATCGATTTTGCCAACAAAATTTCCATTGATCGACGCATCGCCTTTGACTGTTGCAATGTGCATTTTGATGTCAAACGGATTTTTTGCAAGTTCGACATGGAATTTACTGACATCGACAATATTTTCATCTCCTGTCCCACCCTTTCCTTCGACCTGAATTTTTACATTAATATTATCGACCGATTTTGGCAATGACGGATAACTAAACATTGCATTCTCAACCAATAAATTCGCGCCGAATGCCGGCAAATTTTTGTTGTTATAAATTCCTTTTGCAAAACCATTGAAAGCAAGTTTTCCAGATGCTTTTAATCCTTTAAAATCGGCTGCATAAATTGCCGGAATCAATGACAAAATATCTTTGAAGTCAGCCTTTTTCAAATCGAATTTTACATCGACAGCAATGTCGCTTTTTGGCATGTCAACAGTTCCGTCAAAACCAAGCTGCAATTCGTTTACAGCAAAAAGATTGTCTTTAAAAGTGAATTTAAAATTTTTCAAATCGGCATCAATCTTGGCGTCGGCGGCAATTTTTACTTTACTCAAATATTTAACTTTTCCATAAACAACTGTCAATTCGGCAATTTGCAAAAGGTTTTCGAGCGACGTGAAGTCTTGTGTAAAATCACCTTTCAAGTTATAATTCAGGTCCGTAATTTTTGTATAAACATTCATGCTGGCGTCGTCATAAATTATATTTGCGTGATTGATTGCAAATTGGTTCAATGCCAGTTTAAATTTAGTTTCGCCTCCGGTAGTTGGTTTCTTTGTCGTGTCGGTCGATGGTTTGGCGATGCTGTAATTTGCCAATCCGTTTTTTAACACAATTACGTTTATTTCGGGTTCGTCGAGAATGATTGATTTTATTTTTATTTCGCTGCCCAACGCACTCAACAAATTGACGTTGATAGAAAACGAATTAAACGCCAGTAATGTATCATTTTTGAAAGTATCAATGCCAACAACCGACAGTTTTTTTAATTCGATATTGAGGTTTGGGAATCCGCGAAATAACGATAAAGAAAAGTCAGCAAAATCAACTTTAGCATTGACATTGTTGTTTATTTGTTGTTTTACAACTGTTTCAATTTTGCTTTTGAATATATATGGAGTTACAAACAAAACAATCAGAATTACAAGAATAACAATTCCGGCGATTTTTAAATTTTTTTTCATTGGATGTAAATTTATGATTTTTAAAGTTTTATTTTTGGTCTATCTTTCTAATTTTTTTTGTAATAAAAAAGTGAAATTACAAATTTTTGCGCTAATTTTATAATTTAACCGCGAAAATAAAAACAAAAAAGAACTATATTTGAAACATTAAGTTAAATCATCAAATAAGTTGAAAGAAAAAAGTATTTTATTAATAACACCACCGCTTTGCCAATTAAACACAGCTTATCCGGCAACGGCTTATCTCAAAGGATTTTTAAAAAGCAATGGTTTTTTAAATATTTTTCAGATTGACTTGGGCATTGAACTTATTAACCAACTTTTTTCATCCGAAAGTTTACAAAAAATTTTTAATTTTATTGACGGCTTAGAGAAAAAACAATTCGGTAAAAACGCCAAATTCATTTTCGAAAATCGCGAACAATATCTTTCTACAATAGACAGTACAATTGCGTTCCTGCAAAACAAACAACCCAACCTTGCATACCGGATTTGCAACCGCAGTTTTTTACCCGAAGCTGTACATTTCAATGATTTACCCGATTTGGAATGGTCGTTTGGTGCGCTTGGAATTGCCGACAAAGCAAAATTTTTTGCGACACTTTATATCGAAGATTTGGGCGACTTTATTACCGAACTTATTGACAGCGATTTTGGTTTTATTAAGTACGCCGAAAAAATTGCAATGTCAGCCAGAAGTTTCGATGCGATTGAACAAAAACTACATTCGGCAAACACGTTTATAGACAATCTTTATCTCGAAATTTTTGAAACATTTATCAAAACAAAAAAGCCGGAAATCGTTGCCTTTACAATTCCATTCCCCGGAAACCTATACTCAGCCTTGAAATGCGGTCAATGGATTAAAAAAAATGCAAGTCATATAAAAATAATTTTCGGTGGCGGTTTTGTAAATACTGAATTGCGCCAATTGTCTGACGACCGGATTTTTCAATACTGCGATTATATTTGTTTGGACGACGGACAATTGCCAATCTTAAAAGTAATTCAAAATATTTGTTCGGTTGACACAAAATTAAAACGAACTTTCGTTTTAGACGAAACTCAGCAAGTCGTTTTAAAAAATGATAGCAAAGAAAATGATTTAGCTTTCAAAGATTTGCCTGCGCCCGATTTTACTGATTTGCCATTTGATAAATATTTGTCGGTTATCGACATGGCAAACCCGATGCACAGGCTTTGGACTGATGGACGCTGGAATAAAATGATGCTTGCGCACGGTTGTTATTGGCACGGTTGCGCATTTTGCGACACGTCGCTCGATTATATTTGCCGTTTCGAGCAAGCGCCCGCAAATATTTTGGTAAACCACATCGAAAAAATAATTGAACAAACCGGCGAAACTGGTTTTCATTTTGTTGATGAAGCTGCACCACCAAATGTCTTGCGACAACTGGCAAACGAATTAATCAACCGCAAAATAAATATTACTTGGTGGACGAATATTCGTTTCGAAAAAACATTTACTGCCGAACTATGTGAACTGCTTTCAAAGTCCGGCTGCATTGCTGTTACAGGTGGTTTAGAAACTGCGTCAGATAAATTATTAAAGTCGATGAACAAAGGCGTAACCATTAAACAAGCCGCACAAACCTGCAAAAATTTCGTCGAGTCGGGCATTATGATTCACACATATTTAATGTACGGTTTTGCCGGTCAAAGCGAGCAAGAGACAATCGATTCACTCGAAATAGTTCGTCAGTTTTTCGATAATGGTTTGATTCAATCCGCATACTGGCACAAATTTACGTTGACCGTTCACAGTCCGGTTGCACAAAATCCGGCGCAATTTGGAATTGATATTTTAACAAAATCGACCGGAACATTTGCCAACAACGATTTGTTACACGACGATCCGGCAGCAGGCAAAAACGACCGTATGACTGAAGGTCTAAAAAAAGCAATATATAATTTTATGCACGGTATTGGTACAGAATTTCGCTTGCAAGAATGGTTCAATTTTAAAATTCCCAAAACAACCGTCACTCCCAATTTAATTGAAAAATATTTGGCGTTGTAAAACACAATGTTAATAAATGTAAGTTTGCTTTTTAGATGTTGGAACAAAACTTGCATATTTGCTTTAGTCAAAAACTTTTCAACACAAGGTTTAATTTTGACTTATGTTTATGGAATTTAAAAGTATCGTTATACTTTTGCAAAATCAAACTTAGTTTTACCGATGTTAATAAAAAGACAGATTATTTTCATTATCATGATGTCGTTTTTTTGTGTTTCGTGTTACACAACTAAGCAAAATGCATATTTGCAAGACGTTGATCGCGCACATTCTGTTTCGCAACTGACAATTAAACCAAAAAACGAACCGGTAATAAAACCATCGGATTTGGTATATATTAAAATTCTGACTTTCGAAGAAAAAACATACAATTTCTTTAATGCACAAGCACGCAGCAATGCCGACATCAACAGCACAACCGGCGCATACATGGTCAGCTATGAAGTTGACAAAGCCGGTTTTATTGACTTTCCGTTTGTTGGACATTTGTACGTAAAAGATATGACGGTGAGCGATGCGCAAGATTTGATAAAACGAGCATTGTCAGAATATATTGACCAGACAGCAGTCATAATAAAATTAGTCAATCGAAATATTACAGTTTTGGGCGAAGTTAAAAATCCCGGACGCTATCCTGTAATAAACGAACCAATTACAATTTTTGATGCAATTGGTATGGCTGGCGATTTAACCAAAGAAGCAAATGCAAAAAAATTAACTTTAGTTCGACAAATCGATTCGACAACAACAACTTTCAATAACATTGACCTGACAAATAAAAATATTGTTCAGACAGATTTTTTCTATATTCAGAACAACGACATTATTTATATTGAACCAGTGAAAAAACATTTTTACGATGTTGAAAGTTTTAATTATCAAGCATTTTTATCGGTTATTTTGGCATCGACATTTGTTTTATACCTGATTAAATAATGGCAAAAATTCTAATTACCGGAACTGCCGGATTTATTGGCTACCATCTGGCAAAAAGACTTACAGATCGTGGCGACGAAATTACCGGACTCGACTGCATAAACGATTATTATGATTTACGCATCAAATACGGGCGTCTGGCAAGCGAAGGTTTGACCGAGGAAAAAATTGAGTACAACAAACTTGTCGAAAGTCAAAAAAAAAAAAATTACCGTTTTATTAAACTAAAACTCGAAGACAAAGAAAATCTTGACAAACTTTTTGAACAAGAAAAATTCGATAAAGTTGTTAATCTGGCAGCCCAAGCAGGCGTCAGATACAGTCTTTCGAACCCTTACGCATATCTCGACAGCAATCTAACCGGATTTTTAAACATCATAGAAGCCTGCAGAAATAACAACATTAAACATTTGGTGTATGCCAGCAGTTCGAGCGTTTACGGTTTAAATGAACAAATGCCATTTTCAACCAGCGATAATGTTGACCATCCGATTTCGCTTTACGCAGCAACAAAAAAAAGCAATGAGTTGATGGCTCACACATACAGCTATTTGTTTAAAATACCCACAACCGGTTTGCGTTTCTTTACGGTTTATGGACCTTGGGGACGACCGGATATGGCGCTGTTTCTATTTACCAAAGCAATTCTCGAAAACAAACCAATTGATATTTTCAACTTCGGCAAGATGAAACGCGACTTTACTTATGTTGATGACATTGTTGAAGGAATTACGCGCGTGTTGGACAATCCACCAAACGGAAATCCCAACTGGACAGGCAAACAACCCAATCCGTCAGAGTCAGTTGCGCCATACAAAATTTACAATATCGGCAACAGCGCTCCGGTCGAATTAATGCAATTTATAGAAGAACTTGAATTGGTTTTAAATAAAAAAGCTATTAAAAATTATTTGCCCATACAAAAAGGCGACGTTCCAGCAACTTGGGCAGACGTTGAAGATTTGGAAAAGACATTTAATTATAAACCTGCTACAACTGTCAAACAAGGAATTACAAATTTTGTGTCGTGGTATCGCGATTTTTTCAACGTTTAATTTGTCAAAGAAAAAAAAATTACCACCTTTGCAAAAATAAAAAGGAAAGCTGCCGGAGTGGTCGATCGGGGCAGTCTCGAAAACTGTTGTACCCTTCGGGGTACCGGGGGTTCGAATCCCTCGCTTTCCGCAAAAAAAGCGTGAACCTATGTTCATCATCTTGATGAATATAGGTTTTGTTTTCGATATTTATCAACAGCGAAACCAATAATGTCAAAATGGTACAATTATTGAGAAATGTATTTAAGTTCGATTACAGTTTATTAAATATTGGTTATTAGCGATATGTATAAAAAAACTGAAAAAACTTGTTTTGTGATGGTAAATCAGAAAGTCTTATAAATCAAAATTATTATGGAAAAATATAAAGCAATGAAATACACGATTATATTTTTTGTGTTTTTACTTGCATTGAGTATGCATCTCAGCGAACAACGCGGTGCTTTTTATTGCATACCTAATTCATTCGATTTAGAATTAATTCCTTTCGGCGAATACAGCATGTTTAATACAATGCCCGGCATACTTGCCGGATTGTACTTAGATGAAAGTTTTAATAATGGATTTTCAATTGGACCATTTGTTTTAATAAAAAGTACAAACATAAGCCATTCAAAAATAAAGTTATGTAATTATAACAAAATAATACATAATTTAAAATCTGACTACAATGCGTAATTTAGTGAAAATTCAAAATATTACAATACTTATTTTATTTGCTCTATTCCTTTTACAATCATGTATTCCAGGAAAAGATGTGCGTTATTTGCAAGGCGAAATTCCCACAAGTAAAAACTTAAAAGCAGCTGAATACAAAGTTCAGCCGGGCGATTTTTTATACATAAAACTATATAGCTTAAATCAGTCAATCAATCAATTTCTCTATCCTTCCGGTACAAGTGTTCAAAACACAGCAGTAGATAGGTATCGCGATTTATATTTAGTTGACGATTCTGGATTTGTAGAATTCCCTTTCTCAGGAAAAGTACTGGCAAAAGATAAAACAACCAAAGAAATCAAACGAGTGGTCGAATCGACTTTGAGTCTTAAAGAAACCACAGTAACAGTTACGTTGGGAGAAATATGTCTGACAATTTTGGGCGAAGTAAAAATACCCGGACGTTACCAGTTTTTAAAAGAAAAAATGAATGTTTTTGAACTAATCGGCATGGCTGGCGATTTGACTGAATACGCTAACCGTCGAAATGCAAAAATTATCAGGGAAACTATTGAAGGACGAAAAATTATTAATATCGACTTGACACAAACAAATATTATAAACAACGAGTTTTATTATTTACAACCCAATGACATTGTTTACATTGAACCACTCAAAGCCACTTTCTTCGACCAGAAAAGATTTCCTTTTTTCACAACGTTAGCACTATCGCTTACAACTTTCTCATCATTAATTTTATTAATAAATTATTTCAAGTAGAAACTGGTAACTATAATATCGCGTCTTTAAAAAAATAAAAAAATTTTATTGTATTTGATAATTTACTCAAAATCTTACTGGGTTGATTAAAATCATCCGAAAAAATGGAATAAGTGCACAAATAATTCAAGAAAATAGTTAATTTTGAAAAATTATGATTGCTTAGTTGATCTAATAAAATGGCGGAGATTTCGGGAAGTACACAAAAATGGTATGCTTTATATACAAAACCACGGTTTGAAAAAAAAGTTTACGATTTATTGGTTAAAAAAAACATTCATACATTTTTACCATTACGAAAAAGACTTAAACAATGGAAAAACCGGAAAGCGTGGGTAAACGAAGTTCTGTTCAATTCATACATTTTTGTTTTTATTAGCGAAAACGAATTTTTGAATGCGCTAAAAACCGACGGTATTGTCCGGTTCGTTTCTTTCGAAAAGAAACCGGTTCCAATCCCCGAAAGTCAAATTGAAACGGTAAAGAAAATAATTGCGACCAACATTGTTTTCGATATCAGTTTCGACAAATTACAAATTGGCGATCTTGTAGAAGTAACTGACGGCGCGCTCATTGGAATCAGGGGAAATTTAGTCAATTTCAAAGGAAATAAAAAAGTGGCAGTAACGTTTGACATTTTGAATCAAAGTATATTATTAGAAATCGATCCAAAGCTATTGAAGCGGATTAAATGAATTTAATTAAAATATTGAAAAATAAGCATTTAGTTTTAAAATGTTTATTTATACAGACATCTAAAATTCAGCTATTTATGTCAGTTTGTACTGACGGTGCGATAGCTTTAAATATTGATGTAACCTTTTTAATAATATGATTGACGAACATAGTTTTGTTATCAAACCCAAAGATCGATTATTCGAGATCAATTTTGCTGAAATATGGAATTATCGCGATTTGTTAATGATATTTATCAAACGCGACATTATTGTTACCTACAAGCAAACAATCATGGGACCGCTTTGGTTTTTTATACAACCAATTTTGACAACATTGATGTTTCTGTTGGTATTTAGTAAAATTGCCGGTATCTCAACCAATGGCGTTCCGCCCATATTATTCTATCTTGCCGGACTAACCGTCTGGAACTATTTTTCAGAAAGTTTACGTCTGACTTGCGATACATTTGTCAAGAATGCAAGTCTGTTTGGAAAAGTATATTTTCCGAGAGTTATTTCACCAATATCGGTAGTATGTTCAAATTTTGTAAAATTCCTGATTCAGTTCGGATTATTTTTGATGGTCTATTTTTATTATTTTATTCGAACAAACACCATTCATCCAAACCTTACCATTTTAGCTCTTCCATTGTATTTGTTAATAGTTTCGCTACTGGCATTGAGTTTTGGATTAATTATATCTGCAATGACCACCAAATACCGCGATTTAACTTTTTTAATCCAATTTGGTATTCAACTATGGATGTATATAACTCCCGTAATTTATACTGTTTCGCAAATACCTGTAAAATACCAATGGATAGTTTTAATAAATCCACTAAGCGCTTTGGTCGAAGCATTCAAATACGGTTTTGTTGGAAACGGTTACTATTCGCAAACTGCAATTATGTATAGTGGCATTTTTTCTATCATTTTATTTTTTGTCAGTTTAATAATTTTCAACAAAACTGAGAAAAATTTCATGGATACTGTATGAGTTACGCCATTAAAATTGAAAATCTTTCGAAACAATATCGTTTAGGTTCAGTAGGTACCGGTACACTCAGCCACGACTTGAAACGGTGGTGGCACTTGGTGCGCGGCAAAGAAGACCCGTATTTGAAAATTGGTGAAACCAATGACCGTTCGACAAAAAGAACTTCGGAATATGTTTGGGCATTAAAAGACATCAATTTAGAAGTTCAAAAAGGCGAAGTGCTTGGTATCATTGGCAAAAACGGCGCAGGTAAATCCACATTATTAAAAATTTTGTCGAAAGTTACTGGACCAACAACCGGCACCATAAAATACAATGGACGAATTGGTTCACTATTGGAAGTTGGCACCGGTTTTCATCCTGAACTTACCGGACGCGAAAATATTTATTTAAACGGTGCTATACTCGGAATGCGCAAATTTGAAATTGGCTGCAAGTTTAACGAAATTGTTGATTTCTCAGGATGCGAACGTTACATAGACACACCGGTAAAACGCTATTCATCCGGCATGACTGTCCGCCTCGGTTTCGCTGTTGCCGCATTCCTCGAACCTGAAATTCTTGTTGTTGACGAAGTTCTCGCCGTTGGCGATGCCGAATTCCAAAAAAAAGCCATCGGCAAAATGCAGGATGTGAGCAGGAATGATGGGAGGACTGTATTGTTTGTAAGTCATAATATGGGAGCAGTAGCAAGGCTTTGTAAAACAGGATTGTTATTAAAGAACGGTTTGATTCGTAAGACAGGAAAAATGAATGAAGTAATTGAATCATACTTAAAAGGAGAATCTGAAATAGACGGTTTGTATCTAGCAAAAAATGATGAATTTAAACTAACGCAAGTTTTATCTTTGAAGATTTTAAATATTCAAAATTGTGTTACCGATACTTTTTCTATCGACGATGAAATTAGTATTGAATTGATTATTAAAAACTACTCTAAAGAAAATGGAATACGCTGTAATTTTTGTATTTCAGACATGTACGATAATTTGATAATGATCGATAGACTTAATATTGGACAAAGTAATAGCATTTTAACATTCATTGGAAAACTGCAACAAAATGTTTTATTACCAAATCGATACAAAATAATTGTTTCAATGGATATTCCGAATGTGCGAGTTATTGAATTGCCGTGTGATGCATTATTCTTTGATATAATCGACAACGTTGGAATTGATATTGCAATAAATGGTGATATTGTAAATGGTCTGGTAAAATCGCACTTTATATGGACAAAAAATTAAAAAAAATATTACTTCTGTCAACTGGCGATACTTTTGGAGCTTATGAATGGATTTATAGAATGGCTAAGTTGCTTAAAAATAGTGACTATGAAGTAGCAATGTTAGTAAAAGATAAGCATAAAACGGATGAATTTGTTATAAAAGTTCCAATTGAATCGAAAACGAAATCGTATTATCAAAGATTTATTAACCTAACAAAACGAAAATTAAAGATTAAACAAGTCGAGTTCTCACCAGATCCAAAATATGTTTTTTTACAGGGTGAAGACGAAAATGTTTCAATCGTTAATGCAGAGACAATATTATCTCATACACCATTTACACCACATATTGTAGTAGCTGGAATGACTGACAGTTTTCTGGGCACAACTACATTAAGCGATATTTCAGAAAAAACCGGTGCACGAATTTTTCAAGCGATGGTAGATATGAGTTTGCTGACAGGTGGATGTCATGTGGTGTGGGACTGTAAGGGTTTTGAAACTGATTGTAAAAATTGTCCGGCTATATTAAATGATGAATATAAAAATTTTCCAAATACAAATTTCAAGATTAAATTAATGAATATTCGCAAATCAGATATTCAGATAATAACAGGTTCTGGGTGGACAACAGAACAAGCCAAAAAATCAGCACTTTATAGAAATCAAAAAAATATTTACAATATAAATAGCTGCATCGATACGCAAATATTCAATACTAAGCATCGCGGATATGCAAAAAAAATATTCAATATAAATGAAACTGCAAAACTCATATTTATTGGAACTGGTAATCTTAAAAATAAGCAAAAGGGATTGGATTATTTTGTCGAAGCCCTTAAAATATTATGGGACAAAGCTGACCAAAAATTTAAAGACAAAATTTATTTATTGATCGCCGGTAATAATAATGTCGAAAATGAACTTACTGCTCAAATACCTTTTAAAAAAAAATTAATCGACTATATTAATGACTATCGTTTACTTTCACTGGCATATCAAGCAGCAGATGTTTTTGTTTGCTCTTCACTTGAAGACGGCGGGCCTATGATGGTGTCTGAAGCGCTCGCCTGTGGTACACCTGTGGTAGGATTTAAAATGGGGCTTCTTTATAATTTGGTTCAAAACAATTTTAATGGATACGTTGCCGAAATGAAAAACAGTAATGACCTTGCTTTTGGAATTAATAAAATTATTTCATTAAATGAAAGCGAATTCAATAAATATTCAAAAAATGCCGTTGATACAATTGAAAAATATTCTTCACAAAATATAATAATAAGTACTTTTAATCAAATTATTAGTGAATTGTAATTTTTTTTTCTATTTAATATTTGAAATATATTTTGTTTATTAAAATTCTATTAAAAAAATGAAAATTGTTGATGCTCAATGGGAGATTAGAAATATTGGATTAAAAACGCTTGAGATAATTTTTGAAGATGGCTCTGAAATGCTTCCAATTCAACAAATGGATAGTTATCAATACATTGTATCAAAAGTACAAAGTAAAGAAATCAAAACCATTCATTTACTAGAAAAAAACGGCTTCGAATTTATAGAAAGCCAATTAATTATATCAAAATTTATAAAGGGAATAAAATTTGACCCTTTTCTGGCAAGGATTGCATCAGGTTATAAAATTATTGAAGTTGAAACATTAGATCAACTAAACATTATTTTACATAATATTAATATCGGCTTATTTGACACCGATAGAATATATCTTGATCCTATTTTGGGAAAAGAAAAATCGATAAATAGATATAAAAATTGGGTGACAGATATTTATAATAATAAAAATAATCACAAGATCTTTATTATTTCTAAAATTAAAAATGATATTGATGTAGGATTTATTAGCTTCAAAAAGAAAGATAAAGAAAATTGCGAAATACCATTGGTCGGAATTTTTGAAGAATATAAAAAGATGAAAATAGGATTTTTAACTGTTTACTTTCCATTACTTTATGCTTTAAATAATGAATTCAAGTTTTGTCATACAGCGATTTCCTTAAATAATTTAAATGCGGTTAATCTTTATTCTATTTTTGGTTATCAAATTGATAAAACGTTCTCTGTTTTAAGAAAAATTAATCAATAGAAATGCTCCCCTTTAATAAACCCTACCTCACCGGCAAAGAAACTCATTATATATATGATGCAGTTTATAAAGAAGCACATATTTCCGGTAATGGTAAATATACAAAACTTTGCCAGAATTTTTTTCAAGAACGTTATGGTTTTAAAAAATGCTTATTGACGACATCCTGCACAGATGCTTTAGAAATGGCAGCAATATTGTGCAACATTCAACATGGTGATGAAGTAATTGTACCGTCATATACTTTTGTAAGCAGCGCACTGGCATTTGTAAGACAGGGCGCAGTTATTAAGTTTATTGACAGCCGAAATGATCATCCCGGAATGGATGAATCGTTAATCGAAGAACAAATCTCACCAAAAACAAAAGCAATCATTGTAGTTCATTACGCTGGTGTGGCTTGTGATATGGATACTATTATGAATTTGGCATCAAAATATAATTTATTTGTTATCGAAGATGCTGCCCAAGCAATTGAAAGTTATTATAAAGGAAAACCACTCGGCGGAATTGGACATTTCGGTTGTTTTTCTTTTCATGAAACAAAAAATATTCAATGTGGCGAAGGAGGAATGTTAGTAATTAATGACGAACGGTTTCTAAAAAGAGCAGAAATTATTTGGGAAAAAGGCACTAACCGTGCAGAATTTTTTAGAGGCGAAGTGAATAAATACGGGTGGGTTGATATAGGAAGTTCATTTTTACCATCGGAGATTATCGCTGCATTTTTGTTTGCCCAACTTGAAAATATTGAAGAAATTCAAAAAAAACGTAAACAATTATGGAGCACATATTACTTAAATTTAAAATCACTTGGTGAATTTATTTCTCTACCGGTTATTCCAGAATATGCAACAAATAATGCCCACATGTTTTATTTAGTTTGCGCCAGCTTAGAACAAAGAACAAAATTAATTTCTTATTTAAAAAATAATAATATTTTGTCTGTTTTTCATTATCAAAGTTTACATAAAAGTGAATATTATAAGTATAAACATGATGACAGAGAATTAGATTATAGTAACATATATTCTGATTGTTTGATAAGATTACCAATGTACTACGAACTTACAGATGAAAATATTCAATCAATATTAAATAAAATAGAAAATTTTTTAAATGAATATGAATAGATTATCGCTGTACTTTTCATATCTGACTTCATTTTGATACTCGATAAAATGAAATTGAAAGATATATTAAGAAAAACTCTGCCCTTCCTTACTAAAAGAAAATTAAGACGATACAAGATTTATTTAAAAACTATTTTTCATGGGAGTAATTTAAATAAGCTCGCTCAAATATATGAATGTGATAAATGGGGAATCCATTTTTACACTCAACATTATATGACCCATTTTAAAAATTTCAGATTAAAAAAGGTAAAATTACTTGAGATTGGTGTAGGCGGCTACGAATATGCCGATTGTGGCGGTCAATCATTAAGAATGTGGAAAAGGTATTTTTCTTTTGGCAAAATTTATTCTATTGACATATATGATAAATCACCAATTCAAGAACATAGAATTCAAATATTTAAAGGAAGCCAAACAGATGAAATTTTTTTAAAAAGTGTCTTTGAAAAAATAGGTTGTCCTGACATTATTATAGATGATGGTAGCCATGTAAACGAACATGTAATCGAAACTTTTAAAATTCTATTTCCTTCGCTAAAAGAAAACGGAATTTATGCAATCGAAGATATTCAAACATCTTATTGGCCTGAATATGGAGGTGACAACGAAAAATATTCAGTAACGATAATGAATTTTTTTAAAGACCTTTCTGATGGACTAAATCATAAAGAATTTCTTTTACCGGATTACAAACCTGATTATTATGATTTAAATATAGTTTCAATTCATTTCTATCATAATATGATTTTTATTCATAAAGGGAAAAATGACGAAAAATCGAATTCAGTACATCAAGGAAAATTCTTCAAAATCAATCAACAAAAATAATACGTATTAATTATTCAAATAAATATTTGATAATAAAGCTTTAATGATTTCTGTAATAATCCCAAATTACAACTATGCGCAATTTTTAAGACAAAGAATTGATACAGTTTTAAATCAGACATACCAAGACATTGAATTAATTATTTTAGACGATTGTTCAAACGATTATAGTAAAGAAATTATTGAGACCTACAGAAGTCATCACAAAGTAACACAAATTGTTTACAACACAACCAACAGCGGTTCAACATTTAAACAATGGCAAAAAGGTATATCATTGGCAAAAGGTGAATATATTTGGATTGCAGAAAGTGATGACTGGGCAGAACCTGATTTTTTAGAAAGAACTTTTGCTAAATTTAAAGATGGTAGTGAAATTGGTTTGGTATATGCAAACAGTAAAATGTATGTAAATGAAATTTTAACCACGACATTATCAGATATAAAAATGAATATATTGGAAAACTATAAATGGAAATCAGATTATATTCATGAAGGAAAATATGAAATCAGTGATTCATTGGCATTATGTTGTTCAATAAACAATGCCAGCGCTGTACTTTTCAAAAAAGATGTTTTACTAAAAGCGTCACCTTTCGATATTGAATTTAAATTTCTCGGCGATTGGTACTGCTATTTAAAAGTCGCGTATATTTCGAAAATTGCGTATATTAATCAAACACTCAATAATTATAGAGATCATACTTCAAACGTGTCTAAAAAAGCAACAATAAATCAAAATCACTTAAAAGAGTTCTTTCAAATTTTTACATGGATTTTACAAAAAGGTGAACTAAAAGACAAGAAACATGTTTTAGAATATTTTGATGGATACACTAAGAACGATTTATGGATTTTTGATCACGATTTTCGAAAAATTTTTCCTAAACTCATTGCTATAAATTATAAATTATTCATTCACATGATTGTCTTTAAAATAGTTGACAAAACTATTCCGTTTTTAAAAAAGTATAAAAAAGTCATTTTAAAATTTCAATGACAACCCTTACCGCAGTAATTACCTGTTATCGTGAAGGCGAACTAATTTACAATGCTTTAAATAGCTTGTTTAATCAAACTGATTGCGACTTTGATATTATTGTGGTAAATGGCTGCTCGCCAGATGAAGCAACAAACAGAGTATGCCATGAAATTGAATATAGTAAAAAAGCAAAAGTGATTTTTGAAAAAGTAAACAACGGCATGGGTATTTCGCGAAATACTGCATTTGAAGAAATGACCAGCGAAGTTGCCGTATTTTTAGATGCCGACGATACTTTGCCACTTGACGCTATTGAAAATATTAGAAAGACTTTTGATCAATATCCGGATGCTGATTTCGTTTTTGGCAATTACATCGTTAATTACATCGAAAAAAATACCACAGAAACTGTCGTTTGTTCAATTTTAACAGACACCAATGGAAAACTTTCGCCAATTAAATTAGCTAATAATTGGAAATTAATAGGTTCCTCACCTTGCAAAAAAAGTTTGTGGCAAAAGATTGGTGGTTACGCACTTGAATTTTCAAATACAACAAATGACGTTGATTTTTGGCAACGTGCAATTTTGGTGGGTGGAGTTGGATATTATGTGAATAGCGAAATTTATTTATGGAATCGTTCCATACATGGTTTAAACAGTTCAAAAGCATTTTCAATGGCACTCGATTCATGTTTGTATAAAAATATTGATTTTGTGATCTTATATTCAAATATTTATAAAGAAGGATTTAATATTGCTTTGAAAAATAAGAACTACGCGAAAATAAAACAATGGGCAGTTCACGAAATTAGTTCTAAAAAGCACTGTACATTTTTAGCAACTATATTTTATTTGTGTCCGCTTTTTCTATTGCCTTTGCTAACGAATATTTTTTTAATAGCAAAAAAAATAATAAAAAAATAAAATAATTCGTAATGGAAAAAATTCTGGTTACAGGTGCAGGCGGATTTATAGGTTCTCATTTATGCGAATTATTAGTTTTAAAAGGATTTGAAGTTAAGGCATTTGTTCATTACAATTCATCAAATAATTGGGGATGGCTTGAAAATTCTTTAATTAAAAATGACATTCAAGTAGTAACTGGAGATATAAGAGATTTTGACTCAGTAAATGATGCAATGAAAAATTGCGACAGTGTATTTCATCTTGCTGCATTAATCGGAATTCCATATTCTTACGTTTCGCCGCAGGCTTATATTAAAACAAATATTGATGGGGCGTATAATGTTCTGCAATCTGCAAAAAATCTTGGATTGAGGAATATAATGATGACTTCAACAAGCGAAACTTATGGTACTGCACAATATGTTCCAATAGATGAATTACATCCGATGGTAGGGCAATCACCATATTCGGCAACAAAAATTGCAGCAGATCAATTAACTATCAGCTACTACCGGTCATTCGATTTACCGGTTAAGATTGTGCGTCCATTTAATACGTATGGTCCACGTCAATCTGCCAGAGCAATTATTCCGACCATTATTTCGCAAATCTTAGGAGGAAAAAAACAATTAAAATTAGGAAGTCTATCGCCAACGCGTGACTTAACTTTTGTAAAAGATACTGTCAATGGATTTTTGGAGATTTCTTTGAGTAATAAATTATTTGGTGAAATTACCAATATCGGAACAAGCCATGAAATAAGTGTGGTCGATTTGGCAAATATGATAGCCAGTTTACTTAATGTAAAAATTGAAATTATCAGCGATGAACAAAGAATTCGTCCTGATAATAGCGAAGTTGAAAGATTAGTCTGTAATAACCATAAAATTAAAATTAACACAAATTGGACTCCTGTTTACAATATTGAAAAGGGGCTTTTCGAAACTATAGATTGGATAAAACAAAATTTAAATTATTATAAACCAGAACTGTACAATGTATAAACGCGCAGTTATTTTAGCTGGGGGCAAAGGAACTCGACTGAAACCTTATACAATCAGCATTCCCAAACCATTAGTACCAATTGGACAAATGCCAATTATCGAAATTATTATCCGCCAGTTAGTAAATAATGGATTTGAACATATAACAATCGCTGTAAACCATTTAGCCGACATAATAAAAGCATTTTGCGGAAATGGTGAAAAATGGAACGTTAAAATAGATTATTCATTAGAAGAAAATCCTATGGGAACAATGGGTCCACTAAAGTTAATTCAAGATTTACCTGACAATTTTTTGGTGATGAATGGTGATGTGTTGTCGGATATAAATTACGACGAATTTTTTTCCTATCATGTTGCTAATAATAATATTTTTACAATATCATCTTATTATCGCGATTATAAAATTGATTACGGCGTTTTAGAAATAAATAATAAAAATCTATTAACAAGTTTTGTAGAAAAACCATCCATTGCATATCATGTAAGTATGGGCGTTTATATGGTTAATTCAAAGGTTTTAGATTACATTCCGGCGAATATTCCGTATGGTTTCGATAATTTAATGATTGATTTAATTTCGGCTAATAAACCTGCAAGTATTAAACCTTTTAAAGGATATTGGTTAGATATTGGACGCCCCGATGAATATGAAAAAGCCTGTTTCGACTTTGAAAATGATTTAATTAAAATTTGAATCGTTTCTCTTTATAATTTACAATATTGCTGACGAACCTTCCTAAAATATCAATTGTTACACCAACATACAATCGAGCTGATTATCTGGAAGAAACAATTCTATCAGTTATAAATCAAAATTATCCTAATCTTGAATATATTATTATTGACGGCGGAAGTATTGATGGTACAGTCGAAATAATTAAAAAATATGAAAAATATTTGACTTATTGGATTTCCGAACCTGATGAAGGAATGTATTTTGCAATTCAAAAAGGTTTCGAAAAATCGACTGGCGAAATTATGGCTTGGTTAAATTCAGATGACAAATTCCACGAAGGAGCGTTGTTTAGTGTGGCTCAAATTTTCACTGACTTACCAAATGTTGAATGGATAATTGGAATGCCATCAATGTATAATTCGGAAGGTTTATGCGTGAAAATTTCAGCGAACAATAGATGGTCAATATCTAGATTTCAAGTGGGTGACTATCGTTGGATTCAACAGGAATCTGTTTTTTGGAAAAGAGAACTTTGGGCAAAAGTTGGTAACAAAATAAACATGTCATTTAAATATGCGAGTGATTTTGAGCTTTGGTGTCGTTTTTTTATGCAAACAAAACTTTATCCGGTCAGTACTTCTTTTGCAGGATTCAGGTTACATAACAATCAGCTTTCTATAACATATTTGAATGAATATGAATATGAAACAAACGAAATATTAAAAAAATTTCAACTGAAATTTGGGAATATTTTTAAATTTAATTTTATAAAAAAATTATGGCTTTTAAAATGCTATTTAGCAACAATTAATTCAATAATAACCAAAAATTTAGCCAAAATTTTACTATATTTCATTGATAAATTGCATTCATATCCCGATTTGATTTATTTCGATTTTGATAAAAATAAATGGAAGAAATAAATAATAGCATGCCAAAACTATCAATAATAACTATAAACCTAAATGATGCGATTGGTTTGGAAAAAACAATTCTGAGTATTGTAAATCAGAATTTCGTTGATTTTGAGTTAATTGTTATTGATGGCGGATCTGTAGATGGAAGTGTTGAAGTGATTAAGAAATATGTTCATAAAATAACGTATTGGCAAAGTGAGTCCGATAATGGAATATATCATGCTATGAACAAAGGCATTGCCAAAGCAAGAGGCGAATATTGTTTCTTTTTAAATTCCAGAGATTATTTGGTTAATCAAAAAGTTTTAGAGAATTTGTTTGTAAATGATTTGAAAGAAGACGTCATTTTTGGAAATTTACTTATTGTTGACCATGAGCAAAATGTTATTGGAAAAGCAAAAGGGAAAGATGATATAACTTTTATAGATGTATATAATAATCTGATAAAACACCAGGCATCTTTTATAAAAAAAGATTTATTTAATAAGTTTGGATTTTATAATGAAAAATTAAGAATTATAGCAGATTGGGAGTTTTTGCTAAGAACTATTTTTCATGCAAATTGTAGTGTCAAGTATTTTGATATTGATATATCGTGTTATGATAATCATGGTATTAGCTCAACAAATACAACTAAAAATTATATTCAAATCTGGACCAGAGAAAAAAATGAAATCATTAATCAATATATTCCCTACATTCTTCAAAAGGACATTTTATTGTTTTCAGGCTTAAGTAAATATCAATTTTTATTTTACAATAAATTTACACTTTTAATAATAAAACTACTGTTTAAAATTTTTAAAAAATAACTGTACTTGAAATGAAAATTTATAAAATTTTAAAAAAAATAGCCAGATTGTTTTTTTATAAAGATCCATTAGAGATATTAAAAAAACGAGGCTTAGTAGTAGGAAAAAATTTTCATATTTTAAACGATGTAATTATTGATGACTCTCACTGTTGGCATATTTCAATTGGCGATAATGTTACCTTAGCGCCGCGTGTTCATATCTTGGCGCATGATGCTTCAACTAAAATATTATTTGGATATGCAAGGATTGGTAAGGTTCAAATAGGTAATAATGTTTTTATTGGAGCATCGTCAATTATTATGCCCGGTGTTTTTATTGGAAATAATGTTATTATCGGCGCAGGAAGTTTAGTAATTAAGGATATTCCTGATAATGTTGTTGCTGCAGGAAATCCGGCAAAAATAATTTGTACATTAAATGATTTTATTAATCGACGAAAAAGCGAGATGAATTTTTACCCGGTATTTGATAAAGAATATACGCTAAATTACAATGTTACGGATGAAATGAAAAATGAAATGAATGCTAAAATGAAAAAACGGTTTGGATATATTTATTAATAGACCACAATGCAAAATAACAATCCACTGAGCGAATGAAAATCAGATGTTTCGATAAAAATGATTTTAATGCTTTGGTACAATTTAATGAAAAAGTATTTCCACTTCGCGATAAAATTGATGAATTTATTAAATATAATTTCATTGAAAATCCCTTTGATTCTAAAGCCTGGAATAAGTTATTAATTGCTGTCAATGAAAGAGAAGAAATTGAAGGTCAATTTTTGCTCTTACCATCAATATTCTTTTTTAAAGGAATAAAGTATCCTGCCTTTTTTGGCATGGACTATATTGTAGATAATATAAATAAAAATTCGATAATAGGCTCAATTTTAGCTAAAAAGGCATTTAAATCTGAAAATTATATTACCGTTGGTTTATCAGACATTTCATTAAAAATTCATCGTGCTTTAAAACAAAAAATAATTGGAGATATTATAAAATATATAAGGTTCACCTCAATATTTTCTATTTTTAGATTTGTTTTTGCGTCACAACCAAAAGATGTTTCATCATTTAGTTTTCCGGAAATAATTAAAATATCGCCTGGCAAATTTACCAGAGTTTTTAATGCAGTTGAAATTACTGCAAAAGATGATTTCTGGAATTTTGATACAATGGAATTTATACGAAATGAAGAATTTATTAATTGGCGTTTTTTTCATTATCCGGACAAATATTTTGTTTATAAATACGTATCATACAGCAATATCAAAACATTGAAACCAACCTATTTTGTTGTAAGACCGGTAATTTGGAAAAATGTTAATTGTTTATTATTAGTTGATTATCGTTATAAATTTGAAACCGATTTTCATTTTGATGAAATATTGAAAGCATCTATTCAAATAATGAAAAAAAATAATTTTGCGGCTTTAATTGCGGGTTGTTCAATTGAAAATAATAAAAGGAAGTTTTATCGGAAATTGTTTTTTCCGTACGGAGCAAAAATGCACATTGTTTCAAAATTTGATTTAGCGGCTTATGAAACGAATACAGAAAACATAATGCTTACTTTTGCAGATGGCGATGGCGATTATTATTTTGGAAATAAAAAATGGTAAAAATTATTAATTTTCACAAAGTAAACAATTCTGATTGGTTTGACCAGGTAGTTTGTTTATTGAAAAAAAAATATGAATTAATTAATATCGAAACCCTTAAGAATTTTTATATTGGCAATTTAAAATTAAAAAAGGCAGTTCACATAACTGTTGACGATGGAGATAAGTCATTTTATGAAAATATATTTCCTGTACTAAAGAAATACAACACACCATCTTCAATATTTGTCTCGCCAAAAATCTGTGACGATCAATCAAATTTTTGGTTTCAGGAAATAATTGATTATAATACTTTTGAGTTTCAAAAAATTATTTCCGATACGCTGCAAATACCACTAAAAATAACGCAAATATATCATCCAATTATTATATTACAAAGTTTAAAAATCACTCAAATTCACGAATTAATAATACAATATCAAAAAATAACCAATACACCACAAAAAAATTGTCAAAATATGACAGTTAAACAAGTGTTGGACGTTCAAAAATCCGGTTTGGTAAACATTGGAGCACATACGCTTAATCATCCTATTTTGGCAAACGAAGCTAATGACCAAAGTGATTATGAAATTAGTAAATCAATAGATTGGTTGGCAACACTTTTAGGACATAAAGTTGATACTTTTGCATTTCCCAATGGGCAGCCGGCTTTAGATTTTTCGGAACGCGAAATGAATTGTCTTAAAAAAAACAATATATCGCTTGCTTTTTCTACAAAACCTGAAAATGTGTCTATTTTTGACAACCAATTGAGCATTCCCAGATTCGGAATTTCTTATGGAAATATGTATTTCGTCGAAGCAAAGTTATTATTAGGGTCAAAATGGCAATTGTTGAAAAATATAATTTCAAAAAGTGAAATCGAGCAACGCAAAAAATGGAAGCAAATAATTTCGGAGTATGCAATATTAAAAACCTAATCAATGAGTAAATATGAATCAATAAATATTGGAGACAAGGCCTCAATAAATCATACAATTACTGAAAAGGATATTACAAAATTTGTCGATCTTACCGGCGATGATAATAAATTGCATATTGACGAAGCGTATGCAAGTACCACAGAATTTAAACATCCTGTTGTACATGGTATGTTAGGCGCTTCTTTTATTTCGACAATCATTGGTACAAAATTACCGGGAGACGGCGCTTTATGGTTTTCTCAGACATTGGAATTTTTAAGACCCGTTAGAGTTGGCGATACTATCACAATATTAGGCGAGGTTATTGGCAAAAACGATAAGCAACAAATTATTGAAATTCAAACAGAAATTCAAAATCAATATAAGCAAATTGTAACAACAGGAATTGCAAAAGTTAAAGTTATTGAACAACAAATATCTAATGAAAATAAAATTAAATTTGATCACACAAAATCGAAAGTAGTTATTATACTTGGTGCCACCGGCGGAATAGGAAAAGCTGTGGCTATTAAACTGGCAAGTGATGGCTTTGATTTAATTCTACATTTTAATAAAAATGAAACACTTGCTAATTCAATTAAAGAAACAGTACAGAGTTTAGGAAAAAAGGCAATCACAATTTCTGCAAATTTATTGGATAGTAATTCAATCGTATCATTTATGGATACTGTCAAAAGAAAATTTCAGTCGATTTACGGATTTGTAAATTGTTCGATGGTAAAAATTCCGAATATTAAATTTGTTAATTTAGAATGGCAATATATGCAGGAACACTTTGATATCAACATTAAAAGTTCCTTCTGTTTTTTAAAGGAAATATTGCCAATAATGGAAGCACAAAAATACGGTAAAATAGTATTTATAACCACGCAAGCAATCGAAACTCCAAATACGGAATGGTTGCATTATATTACTTCAAAATCTGCTTTAAGCGGATTCGCCAAAGCATTGGCAATAGAATATGCACCAAAAGGAATTAATATTAATATGGTTTCGCCGGGTATGACTGATACAAATTTATTATCAGAAATTCCGCAAAAAATTAAACTTTTAACCGAAGCTAAAACACCTTTAAAAAGACTGTGCACACCCGATGATATTGCAAATTGCATTGCCTATTTGCTTTCAGAAAATGCTGATTTTATAACCGGTGAAACAATAAGAGTGAATGGAGGTCAGGTAATGATATGATAGATTTAAAATTTTCTGAGATCATTAAAAAAAACAATGATCTCGCTGATTCATTAAAAAATAGCGCGATAATAGATATTAAAATATTATCCAATATTTCTGTTCACCAGCTTAAACCTGTTTTTGAATATGCTTTAAGGACTAAATCTCTTAATGCAAATGTAAAAATTGGCGAATATGATAATATAATTCAAGAAAGTTTAAAGTCCAATGAAAAAGAGATTGTAATTATTTTCTGGGAATTATGTAATATTAAAGAAAGTTTCGTTTATGAAATAGAAACCTTTTCAAGCGAACAATATTCATTTTATCTCAACAAAATTCAAAGCGAATTATTATTACTATTTGAAAATTTGAAGAATGTAAAACTTGTAATTTTTAATAATTTTTCGCATATAATATTTACCAGTAATAATATTAAATCAAATAATTATGAAAATTTAACTACAACTTTAAATACTTTCATAGCTCAATATATTCCGGCAAATTTCATTCAGATTAATCTCGATAAGATTTTAGCCAAAGTTTCAATAGATAAGTCTGTTGAATTTCGAAACTTTTACCTTTCCAAAACGCTATATACTATCGATTTTTTTAAGGTTTACACAAGTTTTACGATTCCAGTCATTTTATCGGCTTATGCAAAAAATAAAAAAGCAGTAATCCTTGATTGCGATAATACATTGTGGTATGGTATTGTTGGTGAAGACGGTATCGAAAACATTGCACTTTCGGAAAAACATAAAAACGGTATATATTTCAAAGAAGTACAATTGCTTATTAAACAATTAGCAAAAAATGGAATTATTATTGGTTTATGCAGCAAAAATAATCACAGCGATGTTTCAGAAGTATTTCGATTAAGAAATGATTTAATATTAAGTTCAAATGATATTGTAATTGAAAAGATTAACTGGAATAGTAAAGTCCAAAATTTAATCGAAATTGCAAACGAACTAAATATTGGAATTGAAAGTTTTGTGTTTATTGATGACTCTAATTTTGAAATTAATCATGTAAATGAAAAATTACCAGCAATCAAGACTTTACAAGTACCAAAAAATTTATATGAATATCCTAAATTAATACAAGAAAATTTTCCTTTGTTTTTCTCTAATGTTACAACAAATGAAGATGTTCAAAGGATAAAAATGTATAAAGATGAAATTATTCGGAAAAATATTAAAAATCAATTTCAGAATATAGATGATTACTTGGAGTCACTTCAACTTGAAATTGTTATCGAAAACAAAACAATCGATGCAATTGAAAGAGTGGCACAATTAACGCAAAAAACCAATCAATTCAATCTCACAACCAAAAGATATTTGATTTCTGACATTCAATTGATGTATAATCGTGAAGATTATGACGTTTTGAATATTAGCGTAAACGATAAATTTGGAAGTTACGGACTAACTGGTATTTGCATTATTAAATACAAGGAAGATATATCTGCGGAAATTGAAAGCTTGCTTTTAAGTTGTCGAATATTAGGGCGAAATATCGAAAAAGTATTTCTTAATGAAATTGTAAAACGAATAAAGGAGAAAGGGTCTCAGAACATTTTTGCATCTTATTTACCAACTGCAAAAAATCAACAAGTAGAAAATTTTTATTCAGACGCTGGATTTCTTGTTGAAAATAAAACTATTAGTGAAACAAAATATGAAGTCAATTGCAAAGAATTTTTATCTCTATCAGAACCAATTAATTATATAAAAGTAATATGGAAGAAAAGTTAAAAAAAATTATGTCCGATATTTTCGGCATTGAATTAAATGAAATTAGCGAAAATAGTTCACCAGACAATATTCAAAAATGGGATTCGTTGGGACATTTAAACTTAATAACATCTATTGAAGAAGAATTTGGAATTACCATTGATGAAGACCAAATGATTCAGATGCTGAATTTTAAATTGGTTTTGGTCGTTATAAAAGAATGTTTGAAAAATTAGAATTACATTGACAGAAATCCGGTTATAAATTAAAAATCCTTATGACACAAAGCTTGGTATATAAAAATATTTGCATTTATCGATTGTTGATGAACGTACTGTATTTAGGAAAATACAAAAGAAGGTTTGAAAGAATTAATAGTATTATTAATAAAAATACAAAAAATGTAATCGAGTATTGTTTTGGTGATATCTATATTGCACGGTTTTGTAAAAATCGAAATATCCAATGGACCGGTTATGATTTAAATAAAAACTTTGTGAAATATGCGAAAAAACACGGTTATGCTGCAATAAATGAAGATATTACAAAATTTAGTAATTTTCCAAATTGCGATACTTGCATAATTATTGGTTCACTTTACCATTTTAACAATGAGTGTTTCGATTTACTCCAAAAGATGATTAAATCCTCTAAGCAAATAATAATTTCTGAACCTATAAAAAACCTTTCCTCGTCAAAAGGTATTATTGGATATATAGCTAAAAGATCAGCAAATGTAGGCAAAGGACAAGAAGTATTTAGATTTAATGAAAAATCTTTAATCGAATTGATTCATAAACTGAATGTAAAATATAAAATTATTTCAATAGATAAAGATATTATAATTGAAATTATCAATGATAGAAATTAGCATAGTTATTCCTGTTTACAATAGTGAAGATAACTTAGTAGAACTTTGCCATCAAATCTTTGATGCATTAAATAATGTTAAATATGAAGTCCTTTTAATAAATGACCAAAGTAAAGATAATAGTTGGAGTATAATTAAACAAATTTGTACAGAATATAAACAGGTTATAGGCATAAATCTTAGAAAAAATGCAGGGCAAGACAATGCCATAATGGCAGGTTTAAATTATGTAAAAGGGAATTTTATTGTAATTATGGATGACGATTTACAACATTCTCCGTATGATATTATTAGCCTTTATGAAAATTGTATAAAAAATTATACGGATATTTGTTTTGGAAATTTTAAACGACTTAAACAGGCTTTTTGGAAAAATTTAGGCAGTTGGCTAAATGGAAAAATATCAGAATGGTTACTAGATAAACCTAAAAATATATATCTTTCTCCTTTTAAAATAATACGAAGGGAAGTAACAGACGAAATTATAAAATATACCGGACCATACCCTTACATTGACGGATTACTTCTTTCTGTTACAAATAGTATGATACAAATAAATATTGAACATCATAAGCGATTTAAAGGCAAGAGTAATTTCAATCTTCCACGTTCAATAAGCGTCTTTCTTAAGCATGTAACTACATTTTCTGTGACACCCCTAAGAATAGCTTCAATCATAGGTATTATTACATCTATAACTGGTTTTGTATTAATTCCATATTATCTTTACGAATATTTATTTAACTATAATATAGTTGAAGGTTGGACTACTTTGGTGATTCTCTTGTTAATAATTGGAGGATTAATCTTGCTTTCTTTAGGGATTATTGGGGAATATTTAGGAAGAAGCTATTTAAACATTAATAAAAAGCATCAATATATTATTAAAGAAATTACAACTCATGGATAATTATTTTAAAAATCTTACAATCAAGGACGATATTTTTTTCACAGCAGGTTCAAATCCCGTTTTTTATCCAATTGCTGGCAATAAGGTTTTTAACAATATTGAAGAAAATAGCTTTTGGTATAGACACCGAAATAATTGTATATTAAAAATTATTGAACTATTTAAGCCAAAGGGTGCAATTTTTGAAATAGGCGGAGGAAATGGCTATGTTTCAAAAGCTATTGTAGACAAAGGATTTGATATAGGGTTAATTGAACCTGATTATTATGGCGTACTTAATGCAAAAAAAAGGCATTAGAAATTTGATCTGTAGTTCTTTTCAGGATTTGGAATGGACTGACGAAAAACTTGAAAACGCAGCTTTGTTCGACGTACTTGAGCATATTGATAAAGATATTGATTTTTTACAAAACCTTGGAAGTCATTTAAAAATGGGTGGTCTCCTATTTTTGACAGTTCCAAGTTATAATGTGCTTTTTTCGACAGAGGATGAGCATGATGGACATTTCAGACGTTATTCATCGACTAAAATTAAAGAAATATTAAGCCTCACTTGGTTTTGATATTGAGTATGCTTCATATATTTTTACTTACTTAATATTACCAATCTATTTTTTAAAAGCCCTGCCAACAAAATTTCATCTCGGAAAATATAAATCACTTGATATTTATAAAAAAAAACAAAATCAATCTACTTATCAGAACGAACATGAAGTAAAAAATAAATTAATTAAAAAAATCCTTGATTTTTTTCATACTATTGAGTTAAATCGGATTCAAAATATGCGTCCAATTGCTTTTGGGGCAACTTGTTTAGTTGTAGCGCGTAAAAAATGAAATATAAATTAACCAAATCTGCAAAAAAATGTTTTTACAACTTGTATATTGCTATTTTGTAATTTTATTTGCATTAATAATATATTATTTTGTTGGTGCTTCGATTAGATATTATTTTTATAAATCCGCATTCAAGAGAAACATACCTGATGTCTTTATTAATTTGCTTTTGGGTTTAGTTATTTCTATAACTTTATATTCGGTGACATTAACATATTTCAAAACTATCAATTCCTTTTTTATATTTTTTTTAAGCATAATTGTTTATGTAAATATTAAGAAAAAATCAACTGTAGTAAGTCAAGTTACAAAAAAGAAGGAAATAAAATTATTACGATTAATTTTACTTGTGTTAATGGTTAGTTTGACATTTTTTATATTTTATGCGTTGCAGATTACTAATATTTACGATGGTACTTTTACTAACCAAACCTTAAACAGCGATTTCAATTTTTATTCGAAATTAAGTCAATATTTAACATTAGGGTACGAAAATCAAAATTTTGCAAACAATTTTTTATTCAATTCCGGAATAACTCAACCATATCATTATTTTGAATTATGGGTGAATGCGTTTCTCTTTTCGATTTTTAAAGTGCCGCCCTTACTTTCTTTTTCTCTATTAAGTACAACATTACTAAGCATAATATTTTATATTGGAGTATTGTCCCTTTATAAAAAAGAGAATTTGATGTCAATTAAAATATTGATTATTGTACTATGTTTATGTTTTATTTCTTTTAATTATTCCAGATTATTAGTTAAGCTATTTCCAATTTTAAATAATTTAGTACTTGATCTCAGGCTTGTAGGTATTACAAATACGCCAAAATTTATACCTATCTCAATATTTTTTGTCGCCTATTTATTTTTTCATAAGCGTAATGAATTTCTTTTATCATGGATATGTATTCTTAGTATTCCGGTTGTCACTTCAATCAGTGCTCCAGCAGTTTTTGGTGGTATAATTATTTTATTAATCTATTGTTTTTTTAAACGTGAAAAAAGATACATCTCGGCTCTAAATATTTTTACTGTAATTTCTTTTATTTTATTATATAGCTACTTTGTAATCCTTAATTCTGAACATGACGATGTTACTATAAATATTTTAGACTTTAATTTTAAATTATTTTTTATTAATATAAAATGGCTTTTACTCGTATTTTTTTATTCCTATCTTCCTTATTTTCTACTTTTTATTTTTTCTAAGAGACGCATAAAAATTTCATTAATAGGAAATGAATATATTGTACTATATTTTGGAACTTTAATAATAGCCTTGATTATGGCTGGAATTTCTTACAATTCATTTAATTCGGGTCAATTTTTTAGTAATATTGCTATACCAGTTACAAATATTTTGGTCATCTATTTTTTTCTGAATAATAGTTTTAAAAAAAATAATTTATTTTTTAAAATAGTAGCTCCTGCATTAATTATTACTTGTATTGTTGCATCATTTATGGGACGAATAGCTAAAACAAAAGACATATCAAGTCAGTACAAAGAATTTGTCGTTAAAGAAATCAAAAATCAAAAATATTCGTTTGCAAATAAAAAAATCTTTCTTGGATATCTCCAATCTAAGGAATTTTACCAAAACAAGACTCCTTTTCAGTGGGCTGCAACATCTGATATGATTGGTACAGATTTAGGCGAATTTGTTCTAATGTATGGAAATACAATTTTAATAGGAATTAGCGATATGATGGCATTCGATATTTTTAAAAATGAATTTACAGGGAAAATTAGAGATTGGACACTCCAAAATGTTTCCAAAGGTGCATTTTATCGTTTTGTTCTAAATCAGAAAAAAGAAAATAAATTTATATCAGTAGGACAATCTCAAATAGATTATATAAAAAAAATGGAAATAAAATATTTATTTATCGCTAAAGAAGCAGACATTTCTAAAGAATTAATGTCCCAATTAAAGCTCATTTGTATAGATATAAAAACACGAGAAAGTTTTTATAAGGTAATTCAATAAGTTCGATGAACATTCTATACATTTGTGATGAATATCCACCATGTCAACATGGTGGTATAGGTACTGTTACACAAATTCTATCGCGCTATTTAGTTGACAAAGGGCATAAAATCGTCGTGGCAGGGTTTTATCCTTATTATCGTAAAGCATTACCAAATGAAATAGATAATGGCGTGATAGTACATCGTATTTTTTATGGAAATACATGGAAACTTAAACTATCGAAACATTGGTTGAGTGGTCGATTTATAAATATAAAAAAAGAATTTGACAAATATATTAAATTCCTGAATTGGCTAATTGATAAATATGAATTGGAAATAATAGAAATGCCCGATTTTTCTGAAGCAATATACTACGGACGATTTGAAGACATTAATTTTTCTGCATTAAAAAAACCGATTGTTGTTAAGTTACATGGCTCATATTCTTTTGTGAAAAATAATTTAGCTCGCAACATGCTAATATATAATTTAGAGCGGAAAAATATTTTGAATGCATCAGGTGTTATTGCAATTAGCGAATTTGTAAAGAAAAAAACAATTTCTATTTTTGGAATAATAAATAAAATAGATATTATTTATCATGGTATAAAAATTGGTTTTGAAGTAGAAAATTTTATCAGTAAAAAAAATAATAAAGTAATATTCGCTGGTTCAGTATCGGAGAATAAAGGTATTTTTCAACTCCTAAAGGCATGGAAATATGTAAATTATCAAATATTTAATTTCGAACTTCATATTTACGGTAAGGGAAGTATTTCGGAAATTAAAAAATTGAATTATATTTTAAAAAAAGAAAACATTAATAATGTTTTCTATAACGGTTTTATAAATTTTGAAAATTTGTCAGAAGAATATAAAAATGCATCTTTAGCTATTTTTCCTTCATACATTGAAGCTTTTGGCATGGCACCTATTGAAGCGATGTCATTTGGCTGCCCGACAATTTTCACAAAACGCGCCTCTGGTCCAGAGATTATAGAAAATAAAGTTGATGGTTTATTGGTTAATCCTGACGATATTCAGGAAATTGCTGATTCGATCTTATATTTATTAATTTATCGGGAACATGCCCTAACTATGGCAAAAAACGGGCTTAAAAAAATTGCCAAATTATTCGATATTTCTATAATATCAGACAAACATATTAAGTTCTATAAAACCATAATTTGCAATAAAACAACAACTTAATATGCAAGAAACTTATTTTTATTTTATAGTAACAATTTCTTTAATATATTTACTTTATAAGTTTAGAACAGAAAAAATGGCCTGGTTTATTATTCTAATTTATTATAATGGACTTTTTTCATTTTTTGGCGCTAATATTTGGAATTTCTATAAGATTATTCTTTTTATTATTTCCTTTTTTATGCTTTTTGGAAACAGATTATACAGGCAATTTGAAATTTCAAAAGTTAAAACAGCTTTTAATGTTTTTTCAATCTTTTTTATATTACTATCGATAATAAACGGTGATTATTTTTTTATCATTTTTAGTCAGTATGCAAAATATTTTGTTTTATTTTTTATTTTTTTGTTTCTATATAAAAATAAAAACAAGCCCGAATTTAAAAAATTATTAGAACAAGTTGTATCAAATTTATTAATTGTTCAGATAATTTTGACTATGTGCAAATTTGCAACAATTGGTATTACTGAAAGCGTTGTTGGTTCAATAAGTTGGCAAGGTGGTGCAACAGCCACAACTTTACCATTGCTGGGTTTTATTTTTATTTGGCTAAAAAATGGAGGGCAATTAAAACGAAATGATTGGTTTATTATAGCAGGTTTAATGTCTATTGGTTATGTAAGTTTAAAACGTGCTATTTGGTTTTTTGCACCCATAGTTATAATATTATTTTTGATTTACGTACCCGGTCGGAAAATTTCTTTTCGATCTATCATTCTTGGTATTTTGGCCTTCCCTTTAGTTTTTTACCTTGGTGTTCGCTTAAATCCTACATTAAATCGGGATGGTATAATTTGGGGTTCATTTGATATAGAATATTCAATCGAATATGCCCAAATGTATATGTATGGCAAGGATGTAGAAAATAAAGATAGTAAAATTTTGTATGGGAGAGGTAATGCTACGATAGGAATTTTAAATAATTTAATAGATGGAACTGTAAAGCAAGAAGACTGGTTGGGTTATGGCTTAATTCCGATGTACACAACAGATTATGAGCAGTTTGGCGAATTTGGTTTTGGACTTAATCACAAAGGATCTGCTACAGGTATGTTTCAAACCAAGATTACCCATGGCTATCTGGGTATCATTATATTGTTATTATTTGTAGGGGCTTTGGTATATAAAATTAAGCATGCACGAATACGCAATGCTATAATAGTTTTTTTTATTTGGGAATATTTTTTTTACACAGGAAGTATTCTTAGGGAAACATCTTTGGCTTTCCTTTTTGTTTATATTATTGTCTTTGCTGACCAATATGCCATAGAAATTCGGCAAAAAAATAATAAATTGATAATATCGAATGAAACAAAAACCGAATTTCCTAACTAAATATAAGCTACTTATTGTACATTCTACCCAATTTGGTTACCATACAGACACTTTGATGTATTGTAAATATCTTGATAAATCAATTTTTGAAATACATTATTTTGGTTTTGATCATGGTCTTGATAAATTTCAACTTGAAGATGTGAATGTGCATTATATTGTTTATCAAAAGAATAAATTAATTTTATATTTCAAATATATTGCAGCATTAATTAAGGTAAACAGACAAAATCATTTCGATTTAATTTTTCATGTTCATACTAAGTTATCTCTAATAATTCGATTTATTTTTTTATTCAATAAATATATATTCGATATTCGTACCGGCGATTTGGACGATAATTTATGGAAAAGACAAATTAAGAATTTCTTCATATCAATAATATCAAAATTAAGTGTTAATAAATCAGTCATAGCAGATAGTTTAGCGGATGAATTGCATATAAATAAAAAAAAGCGCCATATAATCCCTTTAGGCGCTGAATCACTGTGCGAAATCAAAAAAGAATTTCAGGTGTTACACCTTATATATGTGGGAACTTTAACAAAACGGAATATTCATGAAACAATTACCGGAGTAGCTTTGTTTTTAAAAAAATACAAAGATGTAGAAATACTATATGACATTATTGGTGCAGGGAATAGAAATTATGAAGCAAAATTGATTGAAAGTATTAATGACAATTCACTTAATAAAAAAGTGCATTTTCATGGTTTTGTAAAATACTCAGAACTCAAACCATTTTTCGAAAAAGCGAATGTCGGAATTACTTATATACCTCAAAAAAAATATTATCAAAATCAACCATCGACAAAATTATTTGAATATTTACTTGCCGGTATGCCTGTAATTGCTACAAATACTTATGAAAACAGAAAAATTGTAAATGATAATTGTGGCTTTATTTGTGAAGACAATGCTCATGATTTTTCAATAGCATTAGAAAAATTATATACAATGAGAATGACCTATAATTCAGATTTTATTAAGAAGCAATTTATAAAATCTAACTGGAACAATATCGTTAAAGAATATGTTGAGCCCTTTTTTATAGACAAAATTACCCAATAAATGATTGTCTTTAAAACTAAGCACAATTTTGAAAATTGTGGACCCTAACTTGTATTAATTTTTGAAATTAGGCTATTAATAGAACTATTATAATGGTAATTAGCGAGATAAAATTTGGCGTCATAGCAGAAGAATATTTATCAATCGACTTTTAAAATAATATATGAGAGTGCTTATAGTTTGTAGTGGAAATGTTTTTCAACCTTTTATTGAAGAACAGGTTGATGAACTTGCAAAACATTACAGACCATTTATTATAGAACAAGTTAATTCAATTTCAAGACAAATGATTGAAATTGACTATTTTTATATTATGGGTAAAGGTTTTGTTGGATATTGGCAAAATAGAAAAAAATTAATTTTAAAGATTTCTGAATATAAACCAAATCTAATACATGCTCATTATGGATTATCAGGTTTATTTGCAAATATGCAAAGATCTGTTCCTGTAATTACAACATATCATGGTAGCGACATAAATAATAATAATATTTTCCGACTTTCCCTTGTTTCAACTATTTTCTCTGTTTTTAATATTTTCGTTTCAAAAAAAATTGCTACAAAAGCAAACTCAAAAAAAAAATATTGTGTAATTCCTTGTGGAACAAATATTAATCTATTTAAACCGGTTAATAAAAAGGAAGCAAGAACACTACTTAATTTACCTGAAACTGATAAAATTGTTCTGTTTGCAGGTTCATTTCATAATTATGTTAAAAATTATCCACTTGCGAAATCAGCAATATCAAAACTATACGATGTTCGACTTATTGAATTAAATGGATACACCCGAGAACAAGTTTCATTATACATATCAGCCTGTGATCTGGTATTAATGACATCTTTTTCTGAGGGGTCACCTCAGGTGATAAAAGAAGCAATGGCTTGTAATTGCCCAATAGTCAGTACCGATGTGGGTGATGTCGTCGATGTTTTTGGAGATACTGAAGGATGTTACATTTGTAGTTTTGATCCAATTGATGTTGCATTGAAAATACAATTCGCACTCAAATTTGCCGGTACCAAAGGTAGAACAATTGGAAGAGAAAGAATTATTGAACTTAAACTTGATAGCGAAAATATTGCAAAAAGAATAATTGAGGTTTACGAAAAAATACTAATAGAATAATCGTATCGTGAAAAATTAAATACTCGTGAAAAGCTAAAACCGAAAACACAGTTCTCTATTTTTACTAATAAATATTTTATAAATTATTATGACCCATTCAATAAAATTATGTGCTCGAGGTGTTTGGGACGAACATATTCCAGGTATAAAATTTGATGAACACGAAATTTCAAATTATGCCTATTTACACGATGCTCTTTGCAAAGCATATCCCAGAGGTAAACGAGGGTTAGAAGAATGGCAAATTCTTGTGCACAAAATTAAAAAACAGGGGCTGGGCAAACGCTACGATTGTATTATAGGTGTCAGTGGTGGTACCGATAGTTGTTACCTCCTTTATATTGCAAAAGAACAAGGACTTAGACCTTTAGCTGTTAACTTAGACAATGGGTGGAATAGTGATATCGCAGTAAAAAATATCAAAAAAATTACAACTGCTCTTAATATTGATTTGGAAACTTATGTTATAGATTATGATGAGGTAAAAGATCTCATTAAATCGTACATGCTGGCCGGATTACCTTGGATAGATATGCCAACAGATCTTGCTATTAAAGCAGTTTTATATAAAATTGCTGCAACTGAAGGGGTAAAATACATTTTAAGAGGAAATGATTTTAGAAGTGAAGGCAGCCAACCTACAGAATGGACTTATGGAGATGGTAAACAATTATCGTATGTCCATAATAAATTTGGCAGTGTCAAGCTAAAGAGTTTTCCTAATTACACATTTGGTAGTCTTTTTTATTACAGTTTTATTTTGGGTATTAAAAGTATTTACCCATTTTATTATCTTGATTATAATAAAACTAACGCCCATATTTTTTTAAAAGAAAAATATAATTGGGAGTATTATGGAGGTCATCATTTTGAAAATTTGTTTACAAAATTTGCCATCTCTTATTGGTTATATGAAAAATTTGGAATTGACAAGCGTAAAATAACGCTTTCTGCCCAAATTTTAAGCGGCGAAATTTCAAGAGAAGAAGCATTACTGAAGATAAAAACGAAACCTTGTGATAGTGAAGAAACTAATTTACTTATTGATTTTGTTATCAAAAAATTAGGATTAACAAAAGAACAATTTATATCAATAATTAATAACCAAAATCATTCCTACAAAGATTATCCGTACTACGTATTCTTTTTCAGTAATAACCGGATTTTAATTCAGTCTTTGATGAAATTCTTTTTTCTGCATAAACCTCAATCTTTATTTAAAGCAGAAATGATCAAATGAGGATTGGTATATTATTATCGCACCCTGCTCAATTTTTATTTTATAAAAACATTATATCTGAATTAAGACAAAATGGTCATGAAGTTTTTATATTAATAAAATCAAAAGATATATTATCAACCTTATTGGAGCAATATGGATGGATATATCATAATATACTGCTAACTGAAAGAGGAAATTCAAAATTACAAATTTTTTTAAGTTTAATTAAACGGATTTTCAAAATTTGGCGATTTGCAAAAATAAAAAAATTAAATATTTTGGCAGGAACTGATGCCAGTATTGCTATTGTGGGTAAAATGTTATATATTCCATGTCTTACAACTATTGAAGATGATTATGAAGTTATAAAAAATTTGGCGCGATTAACGTACCCGTTTTCATCTTATATAATTGCCCCTGAAAATTGTACTGTTGATAAATGGCATTATAAAAAAATTGCTTATTCCGGATTTATGAAACTGGCATATTTACATCCAATCAGATTTACACCAGATATTAATAAAATTAAATTTAATTCATCCAAGCCCTATGCAATTATCAGATTATCAAAATTAAAAGCGCATCACGATTTTGGTATAAATGGCATTGATTTCCAATTATTAGATTCAATTATTTTTTTATTGTCAATTTATGTCGATGTTTATATTTCATCTGAAAAAGAACTGCCACAAAAATATTGGAATTATAAATTGAATATTTTGGAATCTGATATTCACCATTATCTTTATTATGCTCAAATATTAATTAGCGATAGCCAAAGTATGTCTGTAGAAGCAGCAATGTTAGGAACCCCATCAATTCGTTATAACGATTTTTCAGGACGAATCAGCGTTTTAGAGGAACTTGAACATAAATATCATTTGACTTTTGGAATTAAAACCGGTAATCCTGAAAGTTTTATCGAAAAAATCAAAAAATTTATCCAAACACCAAATCTAAAAGAAGTATTTCAAAAGCGCCGACAACTTATGCTTGCCGATAAAATTGACGTAACAGCATTTATGGTTTGGTTTATCGAAAACTACCCGCAAAGTGCAAAAACCATGAAAGAAAATCCCGATTTTCAATACAATTTTAGATAATTCGTAATAAATAAAATGCAAAAAATCAAAATTATAAATTACGGCATGGGCAATATTGGTTCGGTCGTCAAAAAAATAAAAAAAATAGGATTTGAACCATTCATTGCAACTGCCGGAAAAGATCTACAGAATGCAGATAAAATTATACTTCCCGGAGTCGGGCATTTCGGCACTGGAATTGGCAATTTGAAAAAATTAGAACTTTGGGATGCTTTAAATGAATCGGTATTAATTCGAAAAATTCCGATTTTGGGCATTTGTCTTGGAATGCAGCTCTTTGCTGATTTTAGTGAAGAAGGTGATTCACAAGGGTTGGGATGGATTAATGGCAAAGTTATCAGGTTTAGAATTACAGATACAAAAAACTTCAAAATTCCGCATACCGGCTGGAATACCATCAACATCAAACAAAATTCAATGCTTTTTGAAAATGTGCCTGTCGATTCCGAATTTTATTTTGTCCATAGTTATCATTTCCTTAGCAAAAATGAAAATGAAATTATCAGTACGACAAATTATTGCTATGAATTTACATCTGCAGTGCAGAAAGATAACATTTTCGGAGTTCAGTTTCATCCCGAAAAAAGCCATGACAGTGGCGAACGTCTTTTATTAAATTTTTTAAATACCTAATAAGCAATTCGTAATTCGTAATTAGTATGTATCGCCCAAGAATAATTCCCGTATTGTTATTAAAAAAAGGTGGACTGGTTAAGTCAATAAAATTTAAAGAGCACCGTTACATTGGCGATCCAATCAACGCTGTAAAAATTTTTAATGACCTAAAAGCAGATGAACTTGCGTTTATTGATATTGATGCAACGAATGAAAACCGGACAATCTCAACCGAGTTTGTCAAAAATGTTGGGGAAGAAGCCAATATGCCGTTTTTAGTTGGTGGAGGTATCCGAACATTAGAACAAATCAGAATAATTATTGAAGCAGGTGCCGAAAAAGTAATACTTAATACAATAGCCGGCGAAAATCCATCATTTGTAAATGAAGCTGCAAGAGAATTTGGTTCATCAACCATTATGGTTTGTATCGATGTCAAAAAAACATGGCTTGGCAAAGAAGCCGTATGGATAAGATGTGGCAAAAAGCAACTGGATTTTACACCAGCAGTATTTGCAAAAGAAATAGAAAATGCCGGAGCCGGAGAAATACTCTTACAATCCATTGAACATGACGGAACGATGCTTGGCTACAATATTCCACTAATTCAGAAAGTTGCAGAAAACATCACAATTCCTATTACAATTTTGGGTGGTGCAGGAAATTTGCAGCACATGACTGATGTATTGAAATCAACACCCGTTAATGGCTTGGCTGCAGGCAGTATGTTTATTTACCATGGACCACGACATGCAGTATTAGTTAATTATCCCGAGGGTATAGAAAAAGATAAACTTTTTTTTCAATCATAAATTTTCTTTAATCAAAACCTAAAATCACTTTAAAAATACTTTTCTTAAATTTCTGCCTAAAAAATAGATTTTTAAAGTTAGAACCTACCAATATTCGCACTATTTTCCTTCCTGTTGATATAAATCATTTCGCTTTTTTTTAATCCAACAATACAATAAGTTAAATTTGCATTGTTTACTTGTTGTTTGAAACATTACGTAGTAACTGTAATGAAATACAATTAGTATAATTATTTCAAAAAAATTAAATGTACAGACGTAGGGCATACTTTACCTTTATTGACATAGTTTTTGTATTAGTTGCATTTATGCTAATGGCATGGATTAAACCGGGTGCCTTGCTTAATGTGCTTCCAAGCTATTTCGAACCCATTCTGGTATTAACCGGTATATGGATTATTGTTTCGCTTTTGTCGGGCAAATACAACTTTATTAATAACTTAAATCTACGTGAATTTGCTACAAATACAATTGTAGCCAATTTTTTTACCACAAGTATTGTTCTTAATATAATTTTTATTTTTAAACTGCCCTATCAATCGCGATTGGTGCTTTTTGGAACAGTTACACTCGCGTCAATATTCGAATTTGTTTATGGTGTTTATTATTTTTACAAACCGTATCTAAAAGAGACAGAAGAATTAGATAATCAATTTATTTCGAATGAAGCTGAACCTGTTTTAAAAGAAAAAATTCCTTTTTACGAATTTGCGGAGATTTCTGACATTAACGATTCGATAACCGGTGTTTTGAAAGATCGCTACCTTTTTGACACAACACAACTTTTCAATTTTATCGATAAAAACTTATTACTCAAAAATATCGATAAATCTAAATCGCACATTATCGACACCCGATCGACATATAATATCAATTTTGTTGAAGCCGGAACACAACAACTTTTTATCAATCTTCATAAAATAAATGACATTCAGCGTGTCAATAAATTTTTCAATCAAGTAAACTATATTTTGGTGAGCGGTGGATTTTATATCGGAACAGCCAATATTCTCGAACTTCAGAAAAAACACATTTTTGCAAATTATCCGCGACTACTTAACAGCATTTATTACTATCTTATACATTTTCCAATCACACGCGTAATTCCAAAATTACCATATACAAAAGTATTATATTTTGCCATAACCAAAGGTTACAACCGCGTCATTTCGCGTTCAGAAATTATGGGACGACTTTACTCTTGCGGTTTCGAAATGATCGCTGAAATGACCTTCGACAATAAATGGTATTTCATCAGTCGCAAAATAAAACCACCCGTTTTAGATCAACGCCCCACTTATGGATTATTTATTCGTTTAAAAAGAATCGGCAAAAATGGTAAGTTGATAAATATTTATAAATTCAGGACAATGCATCCGTTTTCGGAATATTTGCAGGATTACGTTTACAAAATAAATTCGCTCGAAGAAGGTGGCAAATTTAAAGACGATTTTCGAGTAACAAGTTTGGGAAAGTTTATGCGCAAATTTTGGCTCGACGAATGGCCCATGTTTATCAACTGGTTTCGTGGCGAATTGAAACTTGTCGGAGTTCGTCCATTAAGCAAACATTATTTTAGTTTATACACCGACGAACTAAAAACCAAGCGATTAAAACACAAACCCGGAATTATTCCACCATTTTACGCCGACTTACCCAAAACACTCGACGAAATTATGGCGTCCGAAATGCGTTATCTCAACAGTTTCGAAAAACATCCACTTATCACCGATTTTAAATATTTTTGGAAAGCAATGTTTAATATTTTTTTTAGAAAAGCCCGCAGCCACTAAACAATTACGAATTACGAATTACGAATTACGAATTACGAATTACGAATTACGAATTACGAATCAGAACTTCATAATTCGTAATTCATAATTCATAATTATTTAATCGAGTCCTTTCTAATAATTCCTTCGCTTGGTGGTTTAAACAAAGTATCCGATTTCGGAGTTCCATCATCCTTGGGTTTGATAAATTTATCCACCGGTTTATCAACAACTACCGACGTATCAATTTTTTCTTCCTCCTTTTTTGGTTTGACCGTTTTATCTTCCGGTTTATCAACAACTACCGACGTATCAATTTTTTCTTCCTCCTTTTTTGGTTTGACCGTTTTATCTTCCGGTTTATCAACAACTACCGACGTATCAATTTTAGGTTCTTCCTTTTTAGTCTTGATGGTTTTGTCAACCGGCTCTTCCACAACCACAGAAGTGTCAATTACAGGTTCTTCATCTTTTACTTTAATTTTTTTGGACTTATCTTTCTTTACCGGTTTAGTTACAACGCTACTGTCATTAGCTTCGGTTTGATTATCCAAAACCGGCTCGTTCAAATCCTGCGTATCTAAACTGTCGCTCAGAGCTTCTGTTCCTGTAAAATTCGCAATAAATTTTTTCTTCATCTTCTCGTTCGACAAAGCATAGGTGTAAGTAAACTTGGCGCCCGGTGGTTTTGTCTTGCGGTCTTTTTCCTTCGTTTTGGTAATCATTGTATTAAATTCATCTAACGACGAAAAAGCCTGCATCAGGTTTGACGCATAAGAAAAATAGAACCAGTTATTTTTCGACGGTTGCAAATACAAATAAATCTGATCGCCTGATCGTTTTTTAACAATTTCGATATAACCGTCAATGTATCGGTTAATCTGATCGTCAAAAATATTACTAAGTCCCAACTTCCCTACCGATTTAAACGAATGCGATTCGTAATTAAACATAAATTTGACATCAGAAAACATCAAACTATGTCGCATTTCGAATGGTAAATCTTTAAATTGACCTTTCAGCGCAGCGCGTGCCAGCAAATCCTGCGCACGAGCAGAATCGGTCAATTGCGTCAGGTTCTTCTTAAACACGTCTTTTGTCATATCAATGCCCGATGATTTTTTGACTTTACCGGCTTTGGTTGCAACCACGCCCAATGCCTTGGAGTTGAAGAAAAAATCGATACCCAGCATCATATTCATCTCAACTTGAGCTGATGGTAAATTATGCGCAATCGTTCCGACGGTAGTTAGTTTTATTTGTCCAAGATTGACACCAAATTTAACATCGCCTTCGCCATACACATCGCAGGTTTCGCCATTAAGGCTTAAATAATTTCCGGGTAAATCCAGATTGTCAAGTTTTTTGCGCGACGAAATATTGTATAAACCTGTCAAAGTATCGTAACGCATAAAGCCAAGTGCGTAAAGCAATGTACTGTCGCTCCATTTTTTCTTGGGCGACAAAAACGCACTGTAAATTTTAGGGTCTTCGTTGGTTAAAAAGATATTAGAAAACAAATGATAACCTTCGGCAAATGGATTTTGAGTAATCGGTATTAAAACATCGGTTGGCGATATGTAATTTTTAAAAGGCAACCAGTCTTTACTAATACTTTCGCATTTATGATGAATTCTGGTGTGTCCGTTAAAAATCAAAGTTGACGTATCTGCTTCGAGTTTTACTTTTCCTTTAAATTCGAAATACGGACTGAGCGCAAACTTTGCAGAATCGGGAATCACCCCGTTAGCAAACGTATGTCGCGACGAGTCAACAGAAATTTCGTCGAAGAATATTTTCTGTTTTTTGTTCTGCATGTCAGTATAATAATAATCACCGGAAGCTGAAAAATAATTGATGCTTCGCGCCTTATGACCGGTTAAAGTATCAACGTCGCGGTGTTCAGGATAAACATTGATGGTCGCATTAAAAATGGTATGGTATCGGGTAAAACGGTTGGCAATTATTTTGGCATGACGCAACCGGCGCATCCGTGCATTTTTGTCGATATAAACGCTTGAACTTGGATAAACGGTAACGTCGGCAATGTGCATCAATTTGACATTGTTGGCAACTATCAGATTTTTTTCGTAATCGAAAGTCGAAGTTTCGGCAATAAATGACAGTGAATCTTGATTCGGGTGTATCGAAATAAAACGTGCACCGCGTACAATTCTTTCTTCCTCAATTTGTGGTGTATTTGTGTTATCGTTCGCATAATAGGCTGAAGTGTCAGTGTCAACAGTTTTCTCGACATCAATCAGCGTTTTGTTCATCATCCATTTAAACTGGTCGAGATAACAGATGTATTGATTTTTGCGCATATAAACCGGTTTGGCTTTGTCGTTCAGTTTGAAAATTCCATATTTGTCGGCAAAGTCGATATGCGAATTTACGTTGTCGTTCTGAAACGAAATTGCTGCACCTTTTTCCGATCCAACTTGGAAAGCAGATGTATCGGCGTTGATGACATGGTGCAGGAAAGTTATTTTGTCGGCAGTCAACAGCGATTTCGAAAAATTGATGTCGCCACCACCAAACATTCCTTTTGGTCTGACTTCCAGCCGTCCGTCTAATTGAACGGTATCGTTTTGGTCTGACGTATATTTTTCATACATCATAAATGGATATTTTGTACTGCGTGCTGTCATAATGTCGGAATACGGGCGCCACATGATGCTGATGTCCCGCCCACGCACCGACGGATATTCGACCGGCAAAACCTGCTCTTTTGTATTGAACTGATCTGCCATTGCGACGATTGAGTCAGGGAAAAGCCGAAAGTTTTCAGAAATTGCATTCGATGTATAATAATAAATTTTTCCACGTCCACGAAATCCGAGTACGCTCAGTTTTAATTCTATTTCAGACGCACCCTTGCCACCGAACAAAGGCAATTGCTCGCGCGCAGAACGCAAAAATCCGAGTGAATATACTGTCTTCGTCTTTTTGGTGTGCCGGATAGAATCTACTTTGACGATAGCATCGTCTTGGATTGTCAAATTATATTCGAAGTTTGGTAAAATCCCGCCGGACTTAAACATCCCACGTATTTTCCAACTTTCGCGGTGCAACTTGTCTATTGACTTGACGGTGAAAGGATATAACCTGAATGAAAATTCTTTGTCGCGTGTATCGGCGTGGCGCATGGTGGTGTCGCCATAGAGTGCAAAGCGCGCTGCCCGGACACTATCTGTAAGCGTTGTATCATATTTTATATATTCCATTTGTCGCCGGATTGAATCCTGATAGGTTTTTTTGGCGATTGACAACAACGAATCGACGCCGCCGGAGCGTTTGTAAGCGCTGTCGATGCCGTCATAATAAACATAGCAATCTTTTAAACTGTGGTAAACCGGATAATCATAGGTTTTTTTGATACTTGATTTGTTATTTGGCAAATCGATTTGCAAAAATCCGGTCGATTTAACAATTGGTATGTGAACATCGGCAATTAAAGGACGGCTTGGATCAGGCGATGGAATGTCTGCTAAAATATTTACTTTTAAAGAATCGATGACTGGCATGGCGATTTTAAAAGTATCGTAACTGAAATAAAAATTGGTACCGAAGAAATCCAACAACCCGCCAACTACAACGCCGTCAAATTTCATATCGCGGTTTTTTTTGACTGTAACCGATTCGTGATCAGGAAAAATATAAACCTGTTGCGAGTCTGAAATATTGATACTTTTAACACCGCGCACAATCAAGTCCATTGTTTTAAAATCAACCGTCGCGTTACTTACCGTGCGTTTGGTGTTCGATTCGAAAACAATATTGTCATAATCTTTTTTGCCGTTGTTGTATTCGAGATAATCGAAAAGATACTGGTTGATTGTTCCTTTATCGCCAATCCAGTCGTAGTTCACAAAACCCAATGTTGACAACCGAATGAGCATTTGTTTGACCTGATAATTTTCGAGCGACAATTTTAAACTTGGTTCGGTTGTGTAATATTTATTTAACTCTTTCGCACTGAAAGTCCTTTTTTTATTTTTTTTCGAGTAATTTTTCAATGCTATCAAAGGGTGCACTTTGTCGAGACCTTGTAACCGCAAATATATTCCCTGATTAAAATACGATTTGCTTTGGAAATATCCAATGTTGCGCGCCGAACCGGGCAGCATCGACAATTCGAGTTTTGCGCTGTCGGGATACCAGGTGAGCATTTCGAAGTCCATTTTTAAATTATGATAACTGTCCATGAAAGTCGCATTTTCGCTGCCTTTGCGGACGTTAATGAGTTCGACTTTGCGCGCCACTTTGATAATTGTGTCAAGTCCGGTTATTCGGTTTTTTCTTTTGACATTGCCACCGTTATAATATCTGAATGTCAAAGATTGATGTGTGATTGAATCTTTGAGTTGCGGAATTGATTTTTTTAAATGAACAATTGTATCTTTTACAAAAGCAATTGTATCTTTTATATGCGAAGTTGTATCTTTTGCAAGCGAAATTGAATCTTTTACCGGTGGAATTGAATCTTTTTTGGGTGAAATGGAATCATTCGAAAAGCAAAATTTTATAGCCGTACTCGAGCTTTCGATTTTCTCTTTTGTAAATATATACAATTGCGCTGATGTTTTTAAAAAGACAGAATCGCCGCGATAAACATTGACTGTCGCGTCGGTTCCGGGTATGCCCGAACCATAAAACTTTTGTCCGCGCATTGTAAATCCGCCTTTGTAATCAATATCTTTAAGGACTTGCTTTAGTTCAATATTTTTTTTGTACGAATCGAAACGTGGATAATTTGCTTTTTCCTGTTTCATGCCAGCCATTATTTTAAAATCGAGTTTCCCTAAAAGCGTATCGATTTTATAATATTTGTTTGTAAACGACACCGAATCGGCAGTGAGTTCTGACAAAGTCAACGTCAGTTTATAATTTTTGACGTCGGCATAAACCGAATCTCTTGGAAAACCGACACGCTCCCAAGTAACTCGACCACCTTTCCCGACAAAGATTTTTGCAAACGGATAATAAATGCCCGAAGTGTTGCGGATAAAAACGCTATCGCGTACCGAGTTACAAACCAAATTGACATTTTCGTATTCTACACGCAACGATTTTATATACCGGTCTTTCAAAATTTTGTCGATAATTGCTTGTTTTCGTTTGCGCTCAACTTCGTTTTTCTTTTTGTCTTTGTCAAACTCTGCGACTGTACTGTCTTTGTGTGTAGAGTCGGCAGCCATCGAAGTAGAATCGACAGGTGCAGGCACATCGTCGAAACTCATGCCAGCCATATAGTCAACAATTTTAACGGTATCAGCCGACGGATCAGTTTTTGGTGGCGGTGGCGTTTCGCTAACTTCGACAAGTGTGTCTTTGGCGTATTCGTTGTAAATACTGTCGGTTATGTGTTCGGTGGGTTTGTCGAAAAATATATGATATTTCAACACATTATTGACAACGCCGGTATCGCCGGCAAATTTCGTTTTTGCTGTCCAATTAAGTGATTTGGTTTTATATAAAGAATTTTCTTCGAAGAGTTTTGCTGATGTTTCGAAAAAATCCTGAACATTACGGATGCGGTAATCTTTACGCGAACATAAGTAAATCAATATCTGCGACCATTCGTTGTAGCTTGTTGTGTCCTGACTTTGTTCTGCGAAAAACATCAGCAAATTAAAGTATGCTATAAAATGCGGATTTGCTCTGGCGTTTTTCTTGAACATCATGTTCGAAGTTAAGTAAATATTGCGACGCTGCATTTCGGAGAAAAAATCGCGGTTCCAGATTGCCTCGAACTTGCTTAAATATGCCTGTACTTTTTTGTCTTTCGGATTGGGTTTAAGAAAGAATGCCGAAATTTCGGTCATGTATTTGTCTTTATCGTACGAAAATTCGTTCTTTGTCTTTTTACGTTTGTTTATCTTTTTAAGCTGTTGCGCACCGGCATTGCCCGTAAGGATAAAAACCAAAACCGTTAATAAAATAAGGGTGCGTTTCATTTGTTTGCGATTTGTATTACAAACGTAATTTTTGCCGTTTCGACTATATACAAAATTAAAAAAAATGCCGGATAAATTATTATCCGGCTGATTATTTTTTGTAATTTTTCACTCTTTGATGTGCTGTTTGTATTTTTTCGGATGAAATGATGCTACTTATTGAGAAAACGGGTTGGTAAAATGTTCCGATCTTAAATTTTTCGATCTACCAATTCTAAAAAAACCGGTAATTCTATAATTAAAGTGTTTTTAAATTTTTGCAATACGAGTAAGTCGTTGTCGCCGGTAATTAAAAAATTTGCTTTACAATTTATAGAGAAACCAAGCAAATAATTGTCTTTGGCATCTCTCGAAACATTTATATCTGAGTGATGTTTTTTCGAAATGCAAAAAGTATTCATCAAATCTATTGTATCGTCTATTCGTTTCTGCTTCACATATTTTCGGATGCGTTCACTTTGGGTAACGGCTTTAAGAAACTCATTTTCGATTTCTGTACAAATAAAAACTATGTTGTTTTTGTTGTACAATATATCTCGCAATCTATGTACATGATGTCCAATTGCAAAGTCAACCCAGACATTTGCATCAATAATAATTCTAATTTTTTCCTTTATGGACATTTTTCTTTGGATTTGCGCGCAGGTTTTTGATTTCATTCATCACATCGACGCTTGAGAGCGGCACATTTTTTGGCGATGAATTGATATAATTATCGATTTTCGTTTCGAGTATATCAACTGCTTTATCTGTTAATAATTTTGACTGAAACCCCATCCGTTTGGTAAAATCAATTAAAAATTTCAAATCCGATTGTGTTTGCACACTTATTAATACGTTTTGCATGTTATAAATATTTGTACAAATTTAATGAAAAGCACAACAAAATCAAAATTCGCAGCTTTTAAAAAATTAATTCATTCCTTCCCAAAATTTGGCATCGTTTCATTTGTGTGCGATTTGTATTACAAACGTAATTTTTGCCGTTTCGACTATATACAAAATTAAAAAAAATGCCGGATAAATTATTATCCGGCTGATTATTTTTTGTATGTTTTAACTTCTTTCTTTTAAGAAACCAAATGCTCTGAGCATGGCATCAACATTATTCGGGTAGTGCGCTTTTACCAAGTGAATAACGCTATTTAAAAATAAATTGATTTTATCGGCATTTTCACGTACCGCAGCTGTGTGTCCTGAAAAATCGCCTGCAACATTTTTCGACTTTGATAATAAATCTGTTAATGTTGCGCTTTGTGATGTCCACCAAGCTGTTCCAAAATCTTTTTTCGTATAACCAAATGTGTTTAAAGCATCGAGTATAATAGGTATTACAGACAGCATACTTTCTGGGTCGGAAGGTAAAGTATAACCGCGATTTGATTTTTCTATTGCAAAACTACCATATTTTAATAGCGCCTGTTTTTTTCCAAAATCCATTTGTAATTGTAGTTTAATACTTCCGGCGGTTTGGAACATTGCTTTCATCGCAGTGCTTATTTGGTCGGCAACCGGCGAACGTGCCGATTTGGTTGTGGTTTTATTCTTCAACATATTTTCGGTGTCAGAAAATAATGTTGCGGCATCGGCATTAGATAAATAATTCAACTCTAATTTTTCATCTATCATTTTTTGTAAGGCAAATATAGCTCGTGCTATTTTTTTTGCCAGATTGCGCGGAATATTGTTCTTTTTGCGCGGCGTTTTGGTTTTTGTTTGTGTGCCGTCAGTTGTTGTTGTAGCGGCAGTTGTAGAATCGGTAGTTGTTGCAGCAGGTGTTGCTGCTTGTTCAGCATTAATAATATCGCTCATAATTGTAATGAATTAAGTTAATAATGCTGCAAAAATAATTAATATTTTATAAATGCAAAATAAATTTGATAATTTTTTTATAAATTTTTAATAATTTTAATTAGTTTATCTTATCTTCTATTCTATTGATAAATAAATATACATTATATATATATAATTGTAATAACCATTTTTAAAACATAGTGAAAATTTAAATGTTTGACAATGTTCTATTTCGCTAAAAATTTGTGCAACATTCAAAAACAGCTTGCAAATTGATGTGTTCAACCTGCGCACATAGCTGTTGCAAGCTTGCAAATGATGTGTACCACATGCGCACATAACTGTTGCAAGCTTGCATTTGCGTCCGGGAAATGTTCCCGGTACTATATCAAGCTTGCAAACGAGTGTTTTCGTTGCAACAACAACGTTTGCAAGCTTGCAAAACTACTTTTTTGACAAAAACACCATGTTTGCAATGTACATATAGTATGTTTCACAACAAAAAACAGTATAAACAACATTGAAATAGTAGTGCACGCGATGTAAAACAAGTTTTTCAAGCTACATATAGTACCCGGCGCATTTCCCCAAGAGCAAATGCAAGCTTGCAACAGCTATGCGCGCATGTGGTACACATCATTTGCAAGCTTGCATTAGTTGTGTGCGCAGGTTGTGTACATTTATTTGCAAGCTTGCATTTGTATGTAGCGCAATAAATGCACGGTAATTTGTAAGCTGTTTTGGAATGTTGCACCCGAAAACCTGTAAATTATGACAAGCTGCATTTGTGTGCAGAACATTACACATGTTGCGTATTATAAAATAAGCGGTTTAAATTTGCGGCACAATATCAAATTTCAATCTACGTGATTTACGTAGTTGCTGCTGTTTACTGCAAAAAATATTGCGGTAAACTGCAGATTTTTTATTCGTTTTTAACATTTTTTTTAATAATATTGCGGTGTCTTATCGGAACTTAATTCTAACATATTATGAAAAAGTTACTTTTTTTGTTGTTTTTAAATGCAGCTTTATTCTATTCATGCGAATATGAACCGGTCGAAATTTATAATAGAACTGTCAACCAAAATGTTGCTCCACCACAACTTCAGGTAGTACAACTCAATCTTGAAAAGGACACTGTATTCATTTATGATATACAAAGAAATCTCCAATTCAATTTTACAACCAATAACCAAACAATTAAAACCGTAAGATTTTTATTAGATAATAAAGAAATTTATTCTGTGAACTCAAATACCGGTTCATTTTGGTTTTTAAGTCAGGATTTTACTATTGGGACGCACACTTTGCAATTACAGGTTTATACAAACTCTGGCACTAATAGCATTGCCGATATTTTGGGGGCTGAAGGTTATCGCATGATTAAATCGTGGGTTGTTATGGTCTATGATATTAATAATGTTCATGTAAATTCAAGTGCAGTTAATGGCAATTTAAAACTTAGTTGGGCGCAATACCGTGGCACCGATTTACTTCAGTACACTATTGAAAAAAGTGCAGGATCTAATACTTATTCCAATTTAGGAAGTACCAATGCATTGGAATATACTGATGTTTCTTATGCCGGTGAAGGTGCAAGTTATGCAGTTTATGTGCAAAAGAAATCTGGTGATAAATTATTCTGGGGTAATGGAGGTAAGCCGAGTGAATTGCCAAAAATGACTTATACAATGTCGGGCGCCAATCAATATAAAATATGTTGGAACAAAAGTAAGTATTACAATGCCATTGATACTATTCAATTGCTTAGAGAAATTAACTATCGATTTGTTAATGTCAAAACTACTTCCGACCCGAACGATACTACGTATTCTTCAGCAGATATGTATTTTGGCGATTATATAACTTTTACATTGAAAGTTATACCTAAAAAAAGCAATCCAACATATATTCCGGATAATCATGAATTCTTTGAAAATATAACTGGAGTTTTACTTGCGGTGTCATTGACCGTTCCAAACGATTTTTTACAAAATTTTACACAAGTAAGTCAAAGTGAATTTATTTATCTTTCGCCAAACAATGGTTTGTTTAGATATTCAACTTCTAAAAAACAAATTGTTGATCACCTTAGCTATATGTCAACTATTTGCCCGTTGAGTCTATTTAACACGATAAAAGTTTCATCATCCGGCAAATATATAACATCTCAAATACCATGCGATAATAAAACAATGTTGATAAAGTCTGGTGATATGAACAATTATGTTATTCAAGATTTACAGCAATTCACTGGGAGCCCTCCAATACCGGTTTCTGATATGGCTGTTGGTCTACTTTATTCGACTGGAGGATTTTATATTTATGATTTTAACAGTCGAACAAGTTTAGCATTTTATCAAAAACCTAATGTTAATTTTAATAGTTTAAATATATCACCTAATGGGGATTATATTTTTTACACCAACGATTCATTGCATTTATTGCATTACAGTAATGCGCAGTTTAATACTATTTGGGAACAACCTTTAAGTAACTATAAATTATATGGATTTGATGAATCAAATGCAAATCAGTTATATATTTGGGATGGTACAAAATTATCAATTAAACTGTGCAGCGATTTTTCGACCCTAAGCGAAAATGCTACAAATGGCGAGAATATTGCAAATATTGATTTTTTCAACAAAGAAGTCCTTACATATAAAACAGGACATTATTATGTGCGAAATCTCTCGGATTGGACTTTATTATATGACTTACCGGTTCGTTATAGCCAATATTCCGATCCTCCTTTTGGAGCTTACGTATTTAATAATGCAATTGTTACTAATACCGCCGGACTCATACAGTTTTTTAAATAATGTCAACCATGAAAAAAACGATTCAAATCATTATATTGTTTTTTACTTTTATAAATCAAACAAATTCGCAGGATATAAAATTAGGTTTCCAAAGCGGTATTGGAACGTATTCAATGTCCGGTTTAAAAGGATTAAACAATACTATCACTCAAAGCTTACCGTTTGATTCAAAAATAGTTTCTGATTTTCCGCAATTTTGGTATTATCGCCCAATGGCATTCATGAAATTGAATAACAATTGGATTGGATTAGTTTGTACGTTTCAATCAACGGGCTCAAGAATTTCAGCTAAAGATTATTCCGGCGAATATCGCTGTGATATGAAAGTAAATACTCTTTCACCCGGTATTTATGGCGACATTAATTTATGGTCGCAATTTAATTTTCGGGCATCATTGTATGCTATCATTGGAATATCATTTTCGAATTTAGCAATTAATAACTATTTTAATGTATTAGATACTGTTTTAACGAACGAAACTGTCAACTGCAAAGCCATGAATTATTATTGCGAACCAGGACTAAACTTAACATATTCTATCAAATCAGTAAGTATCGGAGTAAATATAGATTATTTATTGCAATTTGGCGACCAAGCATTTTATACCGGAGGTAATACGAATAATAAGTTGTACAATCCACAAACTCAAAGCGCTGTTAAACCGGAATGGAACGGAATAAGAGCGGGGGTTTCTATTTATTTTTCTATAGATAAAAATACACTCAATTCGACTAAACCTGAATCTTCATCGAAAATATCAATCATTTCTGGGCAAAAGTAAATTATCTCGAACGTAATAAATTAAAAATCTATGAAAATCCGCATTTGTAAATCCGCGTTATAAGCGTTCCAAATTTTTCTTTAACTTTTCTATTGACATCAAAATATATTCGTTTGTTGCCGGAATTTGATAATCTGGTTCGTACTGATGGTTTGCGACTGCCGAAATTGCGTATTTAATAGCCAGCCATGCCGACAGCGCCAGCATTAACGGTGGTTCGCCAACTGCTTTGCTTTGACGGATTGTATTCGGATTCGGAACGTCTTGCAAAAGCGAAACCCTGAAATCGGCAGGAATATCTTGTATGGTCGGAATTTTGTAAGTGTCCGGCGAATAGTTTAACATGTGGCCTTTGCTGTTCCATTTAATGTCTTCTGTTGTAACCCAACCAAGTCCTTGCACAAAGCCACCTTCAATTTGACCTTTGTCGATTTCTGGATTTAGCGAATTGCCGACGTCATGCAAAATATCGGTTCGTAGAACTTTTACGCGACCAGTCAGAACGTCCAAATCAATTTCCGAAACGCACATACCAAAAGCAAAATAATGGAACGGTCTTCCCTGCCCTGTTGCGCGGTCGAAAAAAATATCCGGCGTCTTGTAAAAACCGGTAGCGCTCAAACTGACTTGTTTAAACCGGCAATATTCTAGCGCTTCGGCAAAACCAATTTTGCGGTCTGGATTTGAATTATCATAAATCATGTTGTTTTCGAAAACCAAATCCCACGCAACAGTTTTGCGTTGACAAACATTTATATCGCACAATTTTTCAACAACAACTTCAGAAATTCGTTTCTTCAGTTTTTCAATTGCATTTTTGACAGCCATTCCATTCAAATCAGCGCCCGCCGATGCAGCAGTCGGCGACGTGTTCGGAACTTTTGAAGTGTTTGTTGCATTGACGCGTACTTTTTCAATGTCAATTCCAAATTCGAGTGCAGCAATTTGACGCATTTTTGTGTAAAGACCCTGTCCCATTTCAGTTCCACCATGATTAACCAATACAGAACCGTCAGTATAAAGATTAACCAATGCGCCAGCCTGATTTAAAAAAGTTGAAGTAAATGAAATTCCAAACTTAACCGGAGTCAATGCAATTCCGCGTTTGGTAAATTCATTTTGACCATTAAATTCATCGACATTTTTTTTGCGAATAAAATAATCCGACGTTTCAATAATTTGATTGTAAATTTTATACAGACGATTATTTTCAACAATTTCGCCATAAGGTGTAATATTGCGGTTTTCGATTCCGTAAAAATTTCTTAAACGCACTTCTGCCGAATCCAAATTTAACTGACGAGCAATTCTGTCAATAATTGTTTCAATGTAAGACATTCCCTGAGGTCCACCAAAACCACGAAAAGCTGTATTACTGACCGTATTTGTTTTGTAAGCCGTAGCAATTATGCGCATATTCGGAATAAAATATGCATTATCAGCATGTAACATTGCGCGTTCCAAAATAGCCATCGAAAGGTCAGTAAAAGCTCCGGCGTTCGCGTTCAACTCCACATCGACAGCATGAAGCAACCCATTGCCATCAAAACCTGCTTTGTATTTAATTAAATATGGATGACGTTTACCGGTCATGCGCTGGTCGTCGTCGCGATTGAGTCGCAATTTTACCGGACGCTTAGTATAATTCGACAATAACGACGCCCAAACTGCTGTGTGATTTCCATTGGTTTCCTTGCCACCGAATCCACCACCCATTCTGCGCGTTTCTACTTCCACCTGATTTCGCGAAACGCCCAATACTTCAGCAACCAATAATTGTGTTTCAGTCGGGTTTTGCGTTGAACTATAAACTTTCATTTCGTCGCCTTCGCCCTTGATTGCAAGTGCGACCTGAGTTTCCAGATACCAATGTTCCTGCGCACCGGTTTCTAATTCTCCAGTCAATATAAATTGACTTTCGGTAAATGTTTTTTCTACATCGCCACTTTCAATTTTGCGCGACGGATGCAATTTATTGTCTTTTGCAATGGCGTCGCGCAACGTCAAAATTGGTTCAAGTATTTCGTAATCTACTTTGATTAAATTGCGCGCCTGATGTGCTATTTCTAATGTTTCTGCCGCAATCAAAAATATTGCTTGTCCGGCAGATACAACCAAACTTTCAGCCAATGCAGGTTCATCATGAAAGACTGGTCCCATTTGATTGACTGCCGGAATGTCTTTTGCTGATAAGATTGCTGCAACGCCGTTTAATGCCAGGGCATCAGACAAATCGTAATTCACAATTCTGGTGTGTGCGTGTGGGCTTGTGTAAACCAATCCATGCAACAAATTGGCGGTATTCATATCATCAATATAAATTGCCTGACCGGTAACGTGCAAATGTGCGCTTTCGTGTTTAATTGAATTCATTTTTTTTATTTCTTATCCAATTTTTCAATTCAAATAAAATTGCTTTACTCGCGATAAAGATATATCTTTGTATTAAGAATAAAACCAAAACGTTTTGGACGTTTGAGCGGGGGACTTCTTCTGTAAGGTGCATCCGGCGTTGGTTTTTTCTTTCTAAAGCACTTCAACCTTTATGGTGAAAGTGCTTTTCTTTTATACATTGTTTGTAAAGTAATTTTATTGACTTTCCCTTTTTTCGAAACAGTACGGATTTCCTTTACAACAAAATAAGTGTCTCCGATTGTTTTTTCGAAAATCAAACTTTCGCGTTTCGTGTGATTTATATTTTTGATTTTAACATCATATTTTACTGAATCAAATTCGAATAAAAGCTTTGGCAGCAATAAAAAATCTTCTTTTGTAATGCTTATTTGTCCACGTTTAGCTTCTCTAATCGGATTACCATGTTTTTCTAAAATATGTTTTATACTGTAATTATCAATCGAAATCACGTAACCGGTAAAATCGAAACCTGTACTTTTTTTTATCCGCTCTGCAAAAGTTTCGTCAACAACTCCTATGTCAACAATCAGATAATCGTTCTGTAAAGATAATGCTGATTGATACAATGTCTCTATTTGGTCAAATATTGTCATTAAATATTATATAATGAATTGGTTTCGTTCCAAAATTTCAACAATAAATTCTTCGCCATCAAACTTCGTCCGGTTGCACTGCTGCGAGCATCGTCAATGGGACTATAATCATTGTCGATTAAAATCATTGCTTGTTCAACATTTTCGCGCGTCCATGTTTTACCAATTAAAGATTGTGTGGTCTGACTTGCCGGTTTTGTAAACGCTGACATTCCACCGTAAAATGCTTCGAAGTTTTCAATCGTTTTTTGTTCCGACATTTTCAATCGAAAACACACGCTGACTGTCGAAATATCTAAATCTTTGCGCTTCGAAATTTTGTACGATTTTATTATAGAATCGTCAGACACAAAAGAAATTTCGATGGATTTTATTAATTCGTCTTTTTGTAAGACGGTTGTGTGGTATCCGGTAATAAAATTTTTTAAATTGACTTCTCTACTACCCGATTTATTTTGCAGAATCAACTTTGCATAATAAGCCATCAACACCGGAATTGTATCGCCAATGGGCGATGCTGAACCAATGTTACCGCCGATTGTCGCAATATTTCGTATTTGCCGCGAACCAAAAACTGCCAGCATTTCGCTTAATGCCGGAAATTTTTCTTCGCTTAATTTTTTTACTTGTTCAATTGTAACACCGGCGCCAAACACAATTTTACTTTCGGTCAACAAAATTTGTTTCATTTCAGCGATGTCAGACAAATCAATTATTTCGGAAATTGTTTCGTGCTTTTTGGTAACGCGCAAAGCAATGTCTGTAGAGCCGTTTATCAAAATAGCATCAGGATGTTGTGCTTTTAATTTTAACGCATCATTCAAAGTTGTAGGTTTGAAATATTTTTGCAACTTTGATTCGTAAATAAATGATTCTTGCTTTTGCTGAATGTCCTGCAATTGTTTTATCATTTCAGGTTCATTTTCGGTAAATTGGTCTGGAACCTGATTTTCGCAAACCTTCATCGCAGCATCTAAAATTGGTTGATAACCTGTGCATCGACATAAATTTCCTGTCAAATAATCTTCAGCAATTTGTCGCGACGGTTTTTGCTCGTTTTTATATAAAGCAAACATCGACATCACAATTCCCGGAGTGCAATATCCACATTGGCTTCCGTTGAAATCAACCATTGCCTGTTGCACCGGATGCAAATTTTGTTTACCCGCCAGAGCTTCAACAGTAATAAGATGTTTACCGTTTAAAAATGGTAAAAAAATTAAACATGAATCGAATGCTTTATATTGTAATTTTTGTTCAACAAGTTCTGCAATCACCACGGTACAAGCACCACAATCACCTTCGGCACAACCTTCTTTAGCACCATGGTACTTTGTTTTATTTCGTAAATACTGCAAAACCGTTGTTGTCGGCAGTAAGTCAGTACCCGGAAAATCTACTTGAATTCTTTGGAAGTTGAGATAAAAAGTTATATTTGTCGATGAATTCATTATTTTGAATTAATATTATTTCTAACGTCAATAAGTTTTGCCAAAATCGATATTGCAATTTCCTCCGGTGTTTCGCAGTTTATTGGTATGCCCATTGGACAGTCAATTCTGGCGATTTGTTCTTCGGTCAATAAATTTTGATCAATCCAATCGTTTATAAATTTCGCATATTTTCGTTTACTGCCAATAACTCCCAAATATGCAAATTCTCTTTTAGCACATTCAGTTGTAATACTAAAATCCGATTCGTGCGACGAAGCCATCACACAAACAAAAGAACGATTGTCAAAATTTATTTGACCTAATGCTGTCAAACCATCAGTCATAAAATTTGTTGACTGAATGTCTTTTAATTCTTCAAAAATATATTGTCGGTCGTCAATAACAGTTATGCTAAAATTAAGCTTGAAAGCCAATTTAGCCAACGCTTTACCAACATGACCTCCACCAAAAATATATAATTTGCATTGCTCCGCCAAAGGTTCGATATACACTTCGACATAACCACCGCAATTCATATTCAAGTTTTTTTGAAGCATATATTGTTTTATTTGTGGCTGGTTGTCTTTCAAAATTTCTAAAGCATCTTTTATAACACGTTGTTCGATAGCGCCACCGCCAATGGTTCCGAAAATTGCGCTATCGGCATAAACAATCATTTTAGTTCCGGTTTTTCGCGGTGTTGAACCTTCTGTTTTGATAATCAAACAGAGTGCAGCGCTAATGTGATTATTTTCCGCTTCAAGAATTTTTGAATATATACTTTCCATTCTTCAATTCATTTTATTTATTTAAGCAAAATACAAATTGCACAAAAGTAAGAAAAAAGCAATTATAAAAATAAAAAGTCCCGCTAATTCTGGTTTTATATGCTAAATAAATTAACAATTAATATTGACTTTCCTCTTTAAAAAGTTGTATATTTGTATATATTTTCAAATTGAATATTTATGAAAACTCTAATTTTCTTGACAGCTTTTTTGATGTTGTCGTCAATAACAACGCAAGCGCAAAATTGCAAAGCACTTTTCACATTCAACAAAATTGAATCTGTAGTAGCAATTCCCGAATTTGTTAACTATCAATTTACCGACCAGTCGCAAGGTAATATTCTAAAATGGTTTTGGGATTTTGGCGACGGCAGCTCAAGTTACGACCGCAATCCAATACATAGTTTTCCAATTCAAGGGACGATATTTATTATTAAGCATACCATTTCTACATCAGACGGTTGTATTTCGACTTATGCAGATACGGTTAAAATAAATAACATCATTGTCCCGCCACCAACCTTTTGCAACGCAATGTTTTATTTTTACCGCGATTCTGTGAACATGAGTCCTGTTGCAAATATGTTTAGATTTGTTGACCAATCGACAGGCAACATTACAAACTGGAATTGGAATTTTGGCGACGGACAAAGCAGTACGGTTCAAAATCCGTCCCACGTTTTTGCAAACAGCGTAACAGGTAATTACGACATCTGTTTAAAAATATCCGGTGCTAACAATTGTGCAAGTTCATTTTGTCTGCCGTTATATTTAAATCCACCGGTACAACCATGTCAGGCAATGTTTATTTCTTATGTTAACGATTCAATAGTTCATCCAGACAACGGACTTAATATTTCGTTTAACGATATGTCAAAAGGGAACGTAATAAAATGGCTGTGGACTTTTGGCGACGGTTCAACAAGCAACATAAAAAATCCATCGCATTTTTATCTTTTGACATCGACCGATGTTTTTCAGGCGACGTTGACAATTTTTACTTCCGACAGTTGTTCGAGTACAATAAAGTTGCCGGTAAGTGTTCAAAAACCACCGGCATGTCAGGCAGATTTTAATGTTACTCGCAATAATTCGCCAACAGCAACAAACGTTCCGGCGTTTGCTTTTACTGACATTTCGAAAGGAAACATTATTCAACACACATGGGACTTTGGCGACGGAACAACAAGTTTTGAAATCAATCCGGTTCATATTTTTATTGGGGCTGCAAAAGTTTACAATGTCTGTTTAAAAATTGCCACATCAGATAATTGCAGCAGCTATATTTGCAAATCTATTCTTGTGCAAGACACTGTTGTTGGTCCACCGGTCAGCGTGTGCAAAGCAAATTTCCGAGTTATGCTAAACGCGAATGTCAATTCAAATCCAACCTTAGTGCCTTTTATTTTTGAAGACTTAACTGCCGGTAAACCGACATCGTGGTTCTGGAGTTTTGGCGACGGTGATACGAGTTCTGTACAAAATCCCCAACATTCATTTCCATTTACAAACGGTTTTTATGAAGCATGTCTGACAGTTACGATGCCACAAAATTGCATGAGTACAAGTTGTATGCGCATTTATTTCAGCACCGATTCGCTTAAATATAATCCGGCAACAGGTCAGTGGGAAAAAATGGTTTCGGCAGGTAATTCAAAAATCAGTTGGTCAGGTCAGATTAAATTATTTCCAAATCCTGTATCGAAAAACGTCAATATAGATTTAGGAAATTCGGCGCAAACTGTTGAATATGTTTTATGCAATTCGGTTGGGCAAACGATACAAAAGTCCAACAAACAAAATTATGGCGGCGCTTTTAATTTTGACGTCGGCTATCTGAAAAGCGGAATGTATTTGGTTAAAATAATTGTCAACGGAAATTATAATCAGACAGTCAAGTTTTTTAAAGAATAATTCGATTGGACGGAACAATCTGCCGGTAAAAAATTATTGTCAAAAAAAAAAAGAGAAAGAAGATTAATTCTTCTATTCTCTTTTTTTTGTAAAACAACAATTTAATTTAAAACAAGGCTGCAAATCAAGCACTGAAATAACTTTTTATCAAAAAAATTTATAAATTTGACGAGGAAAAATTAATCATTAGTAAAATGAAACAATATACTATTCTTATAGTTGACGACGAATTAATAAATTTGGAAAATCTGATTGATGCCATTCATCAAACCAACAAAAATTATAAAGTTCTCCGCGCGAATAGTGCAGAAATGGCGCTCAAAATTGTTACAAAAGAAAACCCCGACATAATTATAACTGACTGGGACATGCCCAGCATCGATGGAATTGAACTTATCAAACGCATAAAAAATCAACCCGAGTTGGCAGACATTCCAGTAATTATGTGTACCGGTGTTATGACAACATCTGCCAACCTGAAAACCGCATTGGACGCCGGTGCTATCGATTATATCCGCAAACCGTTGGACATTTTGGAACTCACAGCGCGTGTGCAGTCAACAATAAAATTGGCAGAAAGTTACAAGGAAATTAAAGAACTCAATGCCACGAAAGATAAATTTTTCAGCATCATTGCTCACGACTTGAAAAATCCGTTCAACAGTATTATGGGATTTTCGGAACTGATGGTGGAGGGTTTGCACGAAATGAATCAGGAATCGATGGTAAAAATGGCGCTTTCCATAAACAACTCGGCAAACAGCGCTTACTCCCTGCTCGAAAATTTACTCGATTGGGCGCGTGCGCAAACCGGCAGTTTAGAATTTACTCCCGAAAGATTATTGCTTAAAAGTTTGGTGCTCGATGTTATCGGTATTACCGAAAGTAATTGTCTTGCCAAAAATATAAAAATCATAAACGAAGTGGACAAAAGCATCCATATTTTTGCCGACAAAAATATGCTCAATACAATTTTAAATAACTTGGTGGTCAACGCAATTAAATTTACACATAAAAACGGAACTGTCAAAATATGTGCGTCGGTCAACGATAAGGAAGTTCAAATTTCGGTCATCGACACCGGTGTTGGGATAGAATCGCGCAAAATTGAAAGACTTTTTAAAATATCAGAAAAGACATCAACACTTGGTACTGAAAACGAACATGGCACAGGTTTAGGTTTGATACTTTGTAAAGAATTTGTCGAAAAACATTGTGGAAAAATCAGCGTCAAAAGTGAATTGGGTAAAGGAAGCAATTTTACAATAACTTTGCCGCTAAATCCTTAACAATTTATTTTTAACCAATTGACTATGCAACAATATACAATTCTAATAGTTGACGACGAACTTATAAATTTAGAAAATCTGATTACAGCCATTCGTCAGACCGAAAAAAATTATAAAGTTCTGCGTACAAACAACGCCGAAATGGCGCTACATAATATGTTTTAGTTGTTGGCGGAACAAACTTTGTAAAACTAAATTTGAGTTAATGGCAATCATAAAAAATATCGGGTTACAAATAATCTTCAATTTATTTCTTTTGTTGACAGCATATTGTCAGCAAAAAGAAAAAGATTTGGTGTTGCCCGACATTAACCAATATAGCATCAAAGTGTGGACCGGCGAACAAGGCGTTCCTGCAAACGGAGCTTTGTGCATCATGCAAAGCAAAGACGGTTACATATACCTTGGTACTTACGACGGTTTTGTGCGATTCGACGGAATGACGATGAAAGTCTTTAAAAAATCGGATTTTAAAAAAATGGCAAATAGTGTTGTTCAAAAAATTGCCGAAGACAACGATGGAAATTTATATTTTGCTACACAGGCTGGACTTTTTATTCTTTATAAAAATGGAACCGAAAAATTGCTTACCAAACAAGACGGTCTGTCATCGTCGATAGTTATAGATTTAATGTTCGATTCGCAACAACGGCTGTGGATTGGCACTACTACCGGAATAAATTATTACTACAAAAACAAAATTTATCCGACTGATGTAAATATTAATGATAAAAATATTTCGGATATTACCTTTGTCGAAGATACTAAAAAAAATATCTGGATAAGCACAACATCGAGCGGCGTTATAAAAATAAAAGACAATTTAGTCATCGAACCATTTAAAGAAATTGATGTTAAAAACATAAATTTAAATTCTATTTTTTGCGACAGCAAAGGAAAAATATGGATTTCGTCAACCAAAGGAATTTATGTTGTTGACCAAAACAATACAACTAAGTTAATCACAAAAAAAGATGGCTTGCCCGACGACAACGTTATGAAAGTCTTTGAAGACGAAGATGGAGTTATATGGATAGGTTTAAGCAAAGGATTGTGTTATTATTACAAAGGCGTTTTTTCCAAATTATTGGAAAACAAAAACATTGCAAATTACGGCGTCGTAGATATTATGCAAGACAAAGAAAAAAATCTCTGGATTACAACTTACCGGTCGGGTGTTTTCAGAATGCAAACAGGTTCAATACTTTGCTATACCACAAAACAAGGTTTAAGCGAAAAAACGCCCAACGCAATCATCAAACTTAAAAACGGAAATTTGCTCATTGCTTTACAAAATACTTTAAATATCTGGGACGGAAAACAAATCAGCGATTTGCATATACAAGGCGTCGAAAAATTTGGCTACATCCGCGACGTCTTTGAAGATTCAAAACAAAACATTTGGGTTTCAACAATCACCGGACTTGAACAAATAAACGACAACAAACTTGTTAAAACTTATACCGTCAAAGATGGACTGACAAACAATTATTCGCGCTATGTTCTCGAAGACCAAGATCATTCAATTTGGGTTGGGACTTCAAGCGGATTGAATAAATTTTCGAATGGCAAATGGAAAACATTCACTTTGAATGATGGAATGTCGAACGATTTTATTTTATCGCTTTACAACGACAAGGCAAATAACATTTGGGTTGGTACAAAAGACGGATTGAACAAAATCAGAAACGACAGCATTCAATCTTTCTCAGTCGAAGACGGTTTGGTTAGTAATATTATTTTCCAAATGCATCAGGACATTACCGGCGCACTGTGGATTACAAACAATGGTGGATTGACAAAATATCTCGACGGAAAATTCCATCCTGTCAAAACGTCTTTCGGTAGTTTTTTTCAAATAAAAGAAGACCCACAAGGTTATTTCTGGATGTCAAGCACCGACGGAATTTACCGGATTCACAGAAACGAATTGAACCAATATATCCAGGACAGTACCGTTCAGTTAACGTTCAAGTGTTTCAATCATCTCGACGGTTTGCTCGAAAAAACTTGCCCTGCCAATGCACGCGCAGCAACTGCCAACGACGGAAAAATCTGGATTTGTTCGCTCGACGGCATTGCAGTTGTCGATCCTTTGAATCTGAAAAAGAACAATATTCTACCTGTTGTCAAAATAGAACAAATTGAAATTGGAGGCAAAATAGTTCCGCTTACAAACGAAATTATTATGCCCGCCGGTAATCACCGTTTAAGAATTATTTACACAGCCATTAACTTCACTGCGCCCGAAAGAGTCAAATTTAAATACCAACTTATCGGGCTCGACGAAGGATTTGTTGACATTGGTGCGCAGCGCGAAGTTTATTATCCCGAATTTCCGACCGGCGATTATACTTTTAACATCATTGCATGCAACAACGACGACGTTTGGAACTTTGAAGGATGTTCTATTAAAATAAGACATCTGCCTTATTTTTATCAAACGGTTTGGTTTTATTTAATTATCTTGATTATCACTTTTCTTTCAGGCATTTTCATTCACAGGTTTCGCATTTACAACTTAAAAAAACGAGCAGAACAATTGGAACAAACGGTCATGGAACGAACTGCCGAAATTATACAACAAAAAGAAGAAATAGAAACACAACGCGATGATATCATCGAAAAAAATGAGGAGCTAAATAAAAAAAAAGAAGAAATTGAAATGCAGGCTGAAAATTTAATTATTGCCAATGAAAAATTACGCGAACTAAATGATTTTAAAGAAGGCATGACTTCGATGATTGTGCACGACTTAAAAAATTCGTTGAGTATCATTATTAATACGCCCGACAGATATTCGAACGAAGAAAAACTCGAAATTAAAACACGCTATGGCAAACAAATGCTAAATATGGTTATGAATATTCTGGACGTTAATAAATACGAAGAATCCAGAATGGTACTCGATTTGCAAAACTTTCAATTATATGAAATTTCGAACAACGCAATTACACAAGTTCAATTTTTGGCAAACGATAAAAATCTAAGAATAAAAAATAACATCGATAAAATCATTGGCGCTAAAGCCGATGCCGAAATTATTGAGCGCGTATTTGTCAATCTGCTTACCAACGCCATCAAATATTCGCATGTCAATACCACTATTTTTATCGACTCTGAAATAAGTCAGACTTATAAAAAAAGTCAGACATACGACTTCATCAAAGTTAAAATAACAAATACCGGCATCGCAATTCCAGACGAAAAACACGAAGTGGTTTTTTCAAAATTCGGACAAATACAATCGAGAAGCTCCGGCGGTGTGCGCTCTACAGGCATTGGACTGACGTTTTGCAAAATGGCTGTCGAAGCCCATGGCGGCACAATCGATTTTATAAGCGAACCCGATAAAGATACGACGTTCTGGTTTACATTGAAAAAAGGCAATGCTTTCGAAATAAAATTGACAACTGGCTTGCCGGTTTCGGAAACGAATAATGGAATCGATTTGAGCGACGTAGAAAAAATATATCTCGCTCAGTTTTTACTCGAATTGAGAAAATATGAAATTTATGAAATTACTTCACTCACCGAAATTATTGATAAAATTGAAGTCAAAACAGAAAAAATTAAATTGTGGAAAATCGAATTGATGGACAGTATCAATAAATTTGATGAGAAAGAATTTCAACGAATTATTAATGGTTAATTGCCAATGTAAATAAATATAAAATTACCGGAACAATTAATTTCGAATACAAAATTTTATACATTTACACACACATTTAATTTATGAAAGCTATAAAAAACATTGTCATATTATCAATTCTAAATCTAATTTTTTTGTTGACGGCATCAGGTCAGCAAAAAGAAAAAGATTTGGTACTGCCCGACATTAATCAATACAACATTAAACGCTGGACTGGCGAGCAAGGTATTCCTGCAAACGGTGTCCTGTCTGTTATGCAAAGCAAAGACGGTTACCTGTATTTTGGCACTTACGGCGGTTTCATCCGGTTCGACGGCGTAAACATGAAACTTTTCAAGAAGTCCGATTTTAAAAAGATGGCAAACAGCACAGTCTCGAAAATGGTCGAAGACAATGACGGAACTTTCTATTGCGCAACGCAGGACGGAATTTTTATTCTTTATAGAGACGGAACCGAAAAATTGTTGACAAAAAAAGACGGACTTTCGTCAACAGTTATCTTAGATATTATGCTCGACTCCAAACAACGGCTTTGGATTGCAACTTCAACCGGCGTAGATTATTATGCTAAAAATAAACTGGTCACTTTCGATTTAAAGATACCTGCGAAAGATAAAAATTTTTCGAGAATCATTATAAATGAAGATAAAAATAAAAATATCTGGATTTGTGCCTCGAACGGAAATTTGTTAAAAATTAAAAACGATTTAATTGTAGAAACTTTTAAAAACATCGATTTTAAAAGCCGTTTTTTTAATTCGATGCTATGCGACATGTATGGAAACATCTGGATAGGTACGTCAAAAGGAATTTACGTTGTTAAAGAAGACAAGACCATCAAACTAATTACCGAAAAAGATGGAATTCCAATCGACAATGTTATAACTATTTATGAAGATAACGATGGCGTTATTTGGATTGGAACCGTCAAAGGAATTTGTTATTTTTATAAAAACGCCTTTTCTAAAATATTAAAACTCAAAAATATTCCGTATTACGAAACCGAGATGATGCTCAAGGATAACGAAGGAAATTTATGGGTGGCAACTTACAAGTCCGGTATTTTCAGGATGCAAAGAAATTCGTTTGTTTGTTTTACCGACGAACAAGGTCTTAATGAAAAAGCGCCCTATGGAATATTTAAACTCAAAAGCGGAAACCTGCTCATCGCGTTGCAATACGCTTTAAATATCTGGGACGGAAAAAAAATCAGCGATTATCTAATTCCCGGTCTCGACAAAATTAACATTACACGCGATGTCTTTGAAGATTCAAAACAAAATTTGTGGATTGCCAAAAAAAACGGACTCGTTCTGGTAAAAGACAATAAAATTTTGAAAACATTTACTGTCAAAGACGGATTGGTTAACAATTACACAAGATTCGTACTGGAAGACAATGACCACGCAATATGGGTTGGCACAGTCAGCGGGTTGAGTAAGTACGCCCATGGAAAATGGAAAACTTTTGGTCTAAACAATGGTTTGTCAAACGAATATATATTAGCGCTCTTTGTTGATAAATCAGGTAATGTCTGGGCTGGAACAAAAGACGGACTGAATAGAATCAGAAACGACAGTGTACAATCATTTTCAGTCAAAGACGGTTTGGTAAGCAATATTGTTTTTCAAATGCACCAAGACATTACGGGCGCATTGTGGATTACGAACAACGGCGGTTTGACAAAATATTTCGATAGAAAATTTTATCCTATTAAAACGCCTTATGGTAGTTTTTTTCAAATTATGGAAGATATGCAAGGCTATTTTTGGATGACAAGCAACGACGGCGTTTACCGGATTCATAAAAACGAATTGAACGATTACATAGAAAATAATGCCAAGAAGTTAGAATTCAGGTATTACAATAATCTCGACGGAATGATTGAAAATTCGTGCACAGCAAACGCGCGTGCAGCAATTGACAATGACCACAAAATCTGGATTTGTACACTCGATGGAATTGCAGTTGTCGATCCGTTGAATTTAAAAGAAAACCTGACGCCACCTGTTGTCAAAATAGAACAAATCGAAATAAACGATACCATTGTTCCGTTGACAAAAGAAATTGTCATACCTGCTGGCAATCACCGCGTGCGAATTGTTTACACCGCCATTAATTTCACCACGCCCGAAAGAGTACGGTTTAAATATCAACTTATCGGGCTCGATGATGGATTTGTCGATATAGGTTCACGACGCGAAGTTTTTTATCCTGAATTTCCAACGGGCGATTTTACTTTTAACATCATTGCCTGTAACAACGATGGTGTCTGGAATTTGGAAGGAAGTTCAATTAAAATAAGGCATTTGCCATATTTCTATAACACAGCTTGGTTTTATTTAATTCTGTCGGCTTTACTTTTACTTATCATTCTGTCGCTTTATAAATTCCGCGTTTATAGCATCGAAAAAAGAGCTACATATTTGGAACAAGTTGTAAAAGAGCGCACCGTCGAAGTTGTTCAACAAAAGGAAGAAATAGAACTTCAGGCAGAAAGTTTAATAACGGCATACGATAAATTGAAAAACCTCGATGATTTTAAAGAAGGTATGACGTCGATGATTGTTCACGATTTAAAAAATTCATTAGGAATTATTATCAATACACCAGACCGATATTCGAAAGACGAAAAACTTGAAATAAAAACGCGATATGGCAAACAGATGATGAATCTGGTTATGAATATTCTGGATGTCAATAAATATGAAGATACAAGAATGACATTGAATTTACTGAACATTCATATATTCGAAATTTCCAGCCTTGCCGTTGAACAAGTCCGCTTAATTGCCAACGATAAAAATATAAATCTGATTAATAATATCGATAAAACTTTGGGCGCAAATGCCGATCCCGAAATTATTGAGCGTGTTTTTATCAATCTCTTAACGAACGCCATCAAATATTCTACTGTCAACACGAATGTAATTATTGCTTCCGAAATAAGTTCGACTGATGACCTTGTCAAAATCAAAATTACGAATACCGGCATTACCATACCACCCGAAAAACACGATTTGGTTTTTCAGAAATTCGGACAGGTGCAGCCGCATAATTCAGTCGGTGTGCGCTCTACCGGCATCGGACTGACGTTTTGCAAAATGGCAATAGAAGCGCATAGTGGCAAAATTGATTTTATCAGCGAACCGGACAAAGATACCACATTCTGGTTTACGTTGAAAAAAGGCGATTCATTCCAAGCAAGTCGAACAAAAGAAATTCCGGTTTTGGAAACTAAAAAAGGAATAGAACTAAACTACGATGAAAAAGTATACCTCGCGCAATTTTTACCGGAGCTGAAAAAACACGAAATTTATGAAATAACAACGCTATTGGAAATTATCGCTAAAATTGAAAATAAAACAGAACAAATTCAAAATTGGAAAAAAGAATTTATAAATATTATTAACAGATTTGACGAAAAAGAATTTGAACAATTTTTAGTTTGAAAAAAATAAATTTGCAGGTTTTCAAAAATCCGACAGATTTAGCAAAAAAAAAAACCCCGACGTCATCGGGGTTCTTTTTTTATTGTAATTGGAAGTTAATAGGAACCGTGTACCAAACGTTTACTGCTTTACCGCGTTGTTTACCGGGTTTCCAAGGTGGTAATGATTTTACCACACGGATTGCTTCTTCGTCGAGTGCCGGATCGACACCACGAGCGATAGAAACTTGATCAACGTGTCCTTTGTAGGTTACACAGAAACGTACATAAACTTTACCTTTAATATCATTTTCGCGGGCGATGTTCGGATACTTCACATTTTCTGCAATGTATTTACGAAGCGCTTCGTCGCCACCCGGAAATTCAGGCATTTCTTCAACTATAAAGAATACTTCTTTGGGAGCTTCTTCAACAACTTCTTCTTTTGGCGTTTCTTGTACCAAAACCGGAACATCGTCTTTTACTACGTCTTTTACTTCTTCCATTGTTGTCATTACGTTTTTGGTTTCAACAACCGAGTCAACAACAACCGGAGCCACAAATTTTACCTGTTGAACAGCTTGTTCTTCGGGTGGTGGCGGTGGTGGCGGCGGTGGTGGTGGAACATCATCTTCAGGTGGTTTTTCCATTGTAACAACAACATCGTTTAATGCTCTTGCCTTTTGGTTTGCAGAAACCGAAGCCATAATAAAAGGAGTAAGCGTTGCAATAAGAATCAGAACAGTGCCAATTGTGAGCGCTATCGTAACGTTTCTTTTATATTGTTTGCGCAATACATAAGCCCCGTATTCTTTGTTCCTGTGTTCGAAAACTATGTCGTCGAATTCAGGTGTTTTTTCTTTTATTTCAGTCATAATAATATTTCTGTTAAAAGATTATTTTTTCGGAGCGTTTGATGTTGGTGCAGAACTTGCGTTTGTTGCGCGTGTATCGTCCAACATTTTTTGCTCAATGTAATTTATGTCAACAATAGCATAACGTGCTATGCTGGTTATCGCCATCTCGTCAATAATATCAACAAGATTTTTGTATTTTGCTTTAGCGTCTGCCTTAATAAGAATAATTGGACCTGTATCGTCAGTAGTTTTTAATTTTCTAATTGCTGACTGAATTGAATCTCGCGGCATTACTAATTTACCCGTCAGAATGTCATTATTAAACTCATCAATCTTTTTGAAAAGCGTACGGTTACGTTCAACCAAAATTTTACGAATACCCGCTGCACTGAAATCGGTTATTTGTAAAGGAGGAAAAGGCGGTTTGTCCGCTTTGCCAGGATACCAGTAAATTTTGCTATCCTCACCAAGTATAATATTCAAAGTTCGACTGGCAGCTACTTGAGCTTGATGTTGGTTAGGCGGCGTTTTTTTATCTGGTAGAATGATCTCCATAATTTTAGGCTTGCTAAATGCCGAAGTAAGCATAAAGAAAGTAATAAGGAGGCACATCAAATCCACCATCGGCGTCATGTCGATGTGTGTGGAATGTTTTTTCGGACGGCGCTTACTTTTTTTGTCGCCGTGCTCTTCCTGAATTATTTCAGCCATTATTTTTTCCCTTCCTCTTCAAGTTTGACGTCAACTTTTCCTGCAAGATTAGTTATTAAACTAAATCTGTTTACATTTTTTTCTTGTAGTATATCAAGCACTTTTTTAACCAATTTGATGTCAGCTTCGCCATCACCTTTTATAACGCAAATAACTTGTTGGTTAACATTTCGTGTGTGATGTACCCACCAAGAAAATTGATTATTGAGTGAGTCTATTGGAATTCCGGTCTGCATTGCATCGCGGTCTTTTGCTTCTTCGGTGTCGAGAAAAGTTTTCATTTTTTCCATTGGTACACCAAAGGCATTCAATTTAGCAAACTTCTCTGTTTCTTTTGCATTGAATGTGATATTGTATTGTTTACCCATTTCGGTTAAAATTTTAGCACGGAAATGTTTGGACGTATCCGCACCATTATCCACATTAAAGAAAATCCTGCCGTCTTTGCTTATCAAAACCATAAACAAATTGTTGTTTGGCGCGGGTTTTTCCGAGATCGAAAAAGGCGTATCAATAGGAGCAACTTCCGATGGACGCATCTGTGCTGTTAACATAAAGAATGTTAGCAAAAGCGAGAATAAATCCACCAATGGAGTCATGTCGATGTGAGGCGACTTGGTTGGTAGTTTGATTTTTGGCATATCAATCTATCCTTTGTGATTCATGATTTATTGAATAACGCATAAAATACAGAAATTTGTATAAATTGATTCCAATATTTTATGTCGCGATTTTAGAAATCAAAAATCTATTAATTATTTCAAACTTGATGCAAATGTTTGAGTCAGGCTGAATCCTGCTTCATCCATTTTGAATGTGAACGCATCTATCGATGTTGAGAAATAGTTGTAAAGTATGATAGCGATTGTTGAACCGCTGATACCAAACGCTGTATTGATAAGGGCTTCGGAAATACCGGTTGCTAATGCTAATGCGTCTGGAGCGCCTGCTTGAGCTAAGGCTGCGAATGCGCGGATCATACCAAGTACTGTTCCGATAAGACCGATTAACACGGCGATTGAAGCAATGGTTGACAAGATAACCATGTTTTTCGAAAGTAATGGCAATTCTAATGCTGATGCTTCTTCGAGTTCTTTTTGAATTGATAGAATCTTTTGATCTTTTTCTAAATGTGTATCGCCTTGTAATTCGCGATAACGACGTAAACCTGCTTTCATAATGTTAGCCAATGAACCTTTTTGTTTGTCGCACAATTGCATTGCTTCTTCTACTTGGTCTTCGGCAAGCAAATTTTGTATGTTACGAACGAATACATTGATACCGCCACGACCTTTAGCGCGTGAAATTGAAATCAAACGTTCAACTGTAAAAGTGATAAGAATTAGAATCAAACTCATTAAAAGAGGAACAATGTAACCGCCTTTATAAATGATTCCCAGATAATTTCCCGGCATTGCCTGTCCATTGGGGTTGCCACCTTGAAAGTTAACAGGCGCACCCATAACTTTATAATAAAGAATGAAAGAGATTACTATCGCAATAATGATAGCGCCAGATGCGAATGCTGATTGTATTGCATCTTTTAAAGAATTTTCTTGTTTACTCATTGTTTAGAATTTTTTAAGTTTTTAGAAATATTAATTAAAATTTTTGCTTAAAAAGTGGTACAAAATTAAAAAAAAATTATTCAATACGTATTTATTTTATAACCTATTTTTTAAATTTTTATCCAAATGGATAATCTCTCAAACTAAGATAAGTATTTTTTTTATGTTTTTTTGTTGTCAAAATTTCCTTTTCTTAATTGTTTTGCGAATGTTTTAAAATTCAACAATTTTTATGCCTTTTAATTGAGAATTGAAAATTGAAAATTAAAAATTTCTGAAATGATTTTTCCAATTTTCAATTTTCATTAAAATTTATTTTTCAAGCGACACATTATATGTTCTCAATTTTGTAACCGGAACTTCTTTTGTCTTGAATCCTTTTGCGGTAAAAATCAAAACACCGCCGTCTTTCGGAATTTCAAAACGATATTTTCCTTCACCGTTTGTAAATGTTTCGTTCGACGCATCTTTTACACGAACCGAACAATTCATAACTGGATTTCCTGCATCGTCTTTAACAAGACCACTGATTTCATTTGGATTGACCACAACTTGCGATGATAATACTTTTTTGTAATATTCTATATTACTTTTTGCGGCTTCGTTGTTTGGGTCAAAATCCAGAACTTTTTTGTATGCGTCTAAAGCATTTTGATATTGTTTTGCCTTACCGTACATTATTCCTAACGAACCATAACCTCTTGCTTGTAAATCTTTGCTTGGGTTAAGATTTAATATACGTGTGTACCATTCTTTTGCTTTGCCATAATCTTCTTTGGTCAATAAATAATACGAACCCATATATCTGTAAGCTTCATAAAGTTCCTGTACATTTTTAACAGAGTCAACTGATGCTTTAGCAATTAAATCTTCGAATTTCGGTTTTGCCAATCCAAGTTTATTATCGGGATCGCTACCGGAGTAGCTGTTAGCAAGCCACGAATATGCCGGAATAAAATCTGGCGATTTTTTTATGACTTCGTTAAAAGCAGTTTCAGCTTTTTCAAAACTTTTTGCCTGATAATAACTTTTACCAACCATCATATAATCATTTGTTTCACCGGTAATTTGCGCTTTTGATTTATAAAAATCGGCTGCTACAAAATAATTTTTGTAATTGTATGCCAACATTGATGCTTCAGAAAGGATGTCCTTATCTGTCGGATCCATTTTAGCAGCAATTTTAAACTTTTCAAATCCGCGTGCTATTTCAGCGCTATCCGTTTTTATGATTTTCGCAAGTTCATTAAATTTCTGTTGCAACGAATCTACTGCATGTGCATATTTATCAGCATTCAATTTTTTAGCTGTCTTATTAGTTTTTGCCAAATCAGCTTGTGCAACACGGAGTTCTTTGCCTATTTTTGCCGAATCCAAAATATTTTTAGGTTTTGATTGGCTATAATCGGCTTTTGTTTTGAGAATTAAACGTCCCCAGTATGTGTAGTCTTTTTTAATGATTTTGTCGGGCGATGCGTTTTTGAAAAACGTTTCGATATAACCAAGACCTTTTTCATAATCGGGCGTTTTCTTTTCATAACATGAATAAGCAGCCATGCGGTTCAAGTTGTTACGCGATTTATCGACTTTAAAAATTGCTTCAATCTGGTTTAATGCTTCGTCGTAATCTTTTGTACGAAACAATGATTGTACATAACGCAATTTTGCTGGAACATTTTCGCCTGATAAATCGAGGTATTTCTTAAAATTTTCTTTTGCTTTGACGTTCTGACCAGCTGCTGCATAAACTTCGCCAAGTTCGCGGTAAGCGGGTGCAAATTTTGCATCGAGTCTAACTGCGGCTAAGAAATATTCGCGTGCAGAGTTTAAGTTTTGTCCGCGTAAATAAATGTCGCCGATTTTAACTTTAACTGGAGCCGATAATGAGTCGATGTCATTTGCTTTGTTGTAATTACGGATTGAATTTGTTCCGTCTGGAATTAACCAATAAATGTCACCGGCAATCAGATAAATTTCCGGATTGCGTTGGTCAGCCATTTTTAATTCTTTTAAACCTTCGTCAATTTCCTGTGCTTTGCGCATGTAAGGCAATGCGTGAGTTGTGTCAACGCGCTCGCCCATAATATATGCTTCTGCTAATTTTGCATAAATCAAAGCTTGTTGTGCCGGATTTTTATCTCTCAGATTTTTAATTTTCTTGTAAGGAATCAAAAAAGATTTTGCTTTGTTGAAATTTTTATCAGCTTCGGCTTTATTACCGGCAAGCAAAGCCAAGCGTCCAAGTCCTACAAAATTTAATGCAATTGATGTATCGACCTCGGTTCCTTTTTTATATACAGGTACGCAGGCGGTTTGCATTTCTTTGAAAGTCATTGAAAGCGTGTCAGCATAATATGATTTCACTATATTCTGTCCATAGTAGTAATAAGCTAATCCGTTGTTTGCATCCTTTTTAATTAAGTCTTTAAAAGCGGCGTCTGCCAAGTCGTATTTTTGACTGTTGGTGAGATAAATAGCCGCTTTCAGGTCGTCTTGCGCTTTCATTTTGAATGGACTCACAATCAATGCCAGTCCTATAAACATAACAAGCATTTTTTTTGAGATTTGTAACATAATTTTTTGCCTCCTATTTTGATTAATTATTATTTACATATTGGTTTAATTAAAATCCTTTTTGGTCTGAATCAGCCGTATGGGCATGGTTGCTGGTACCAAACCAGATTTAAGAATAATTCTTTGACCTATCTCGCCTGCTACAAACGACGTAAAACCATATCCCAGTCCTGCAAAAGTTTCGCGTCCAACCATATAAACTTCGCGTACGAACGGATAATTTTTGTTATAAATAAATCCCTGTAATGGTTTAAAAAATTCAGGTGTATCGGGACTTGCTTGCGACGAAATAGCTGCGACTTTTACCCTGTTCATAAAATTATGTGTGACGGTGTCGTTGACGTCACTAATCCAATTAACGCCAATGATTCCAATGCTGTTTTTATTTTTTTCGACGAAATTAATTACTTCGTTGTTATTACTGACAGCGTAAAAATTTGCCGGAAATTGTGTTAAATTAAAGCGCTCTTTAATAAGACGTACAGCGCCCGATTTGGCATTATCGAATACAACTTTAATGTCGCCAAGTTTTGATTTCGCATTTACGTCTTGCCAGATTTTTATTTTACCATTACAAATATCTCTGATTGCGTTGTAGTTAATTAACGAATCTGCGTTTTCATTATTCATCACAAACGCAATTGCGTCGTAGGCAACCAATGTGGAGCGTCCTACAAAATTTTGACTCAACAACCAATCTTCTTCGGCTTTGGTCAATTTTCTTGTAATGAGCATTGTCCGCACACTGTCTTTCATAAAAGCCGAAATAACATCGGCTTCGGGTTTGTAAAGCGGTTGAATTTTAGCATAAGTGTAAAGCGACTGAAAGGTATAAATTTGCGTATCGACGAGTTGCTGAAACGATTCATCGACTGCAATTTTTATGTCGCCGCGTGTGGGCGTTTCGTCAATCGATTTTTGTCCGCCCTGACTGCAACTTTCTATAAATATAAAAGTTACAAACGCCAGTACAATCGAAATTCCATGTAAGTTTTTCATAATTGATTTGTTGAATTATTGTTTTTTAATTTGTAATAATATCTGACTCCACGAAAAAAACCGTATATCATCAAAAATACCCCGAAAATAGTTCTG
>Ga0265327_10000354_pt1 | contig 87227 bp, 65 predicted proteins | sample 41621metaG_FD_202089 | JGI IMG/M metagenome (GOLD analysis project Ga0265327, IMG submission 202089) | Rhizosphere microbial communities from Carex aquatilis grown in University of Washington, Seatle, WA, United States - 4-16-21 metaG | ecosystem: Host-associated > Plants > Roots > Rhizosphere...
CGCCGCCCACACAAATTTGTGTCCATAACCGAATTCGTGGACACATCCGCCACCATCAAAGCCGAACCGGCCGACAACATCCTTCAATTGCGGGCGGGCGAAAAGGCGGCCCTCGGCGGAGGGAAACCGATCCAATCTTGAACGGCGGCTTCATCCTCACCCTCCACGCTGCCCGCAACGAGGATGGAATCACGACCAGCGCGAGCGGAAAAGAGCAGATTTCGCCAACGGGAATTTGCTGGATTTCGGGGGGTGAACCCGCCGAATCCGGCAATTCGCCATTACTTGCCAGCCCGCCGGAACCCAGGCGGACGGCGGCGCTCAGCCTATTTCACGGACGACACATCAGACCCAGGTAAGCCGCCAGCGTTAGCGCTCTTCACGGACGATTCAATAGCCCCGGTCAAGGTCGACGAGATTCGGGATCGGTTCGCCGCGGGCGAAGGCCAGAAGGTTTGCCACCACGCCCGCAAGGTGGGTGGTGAAGTCGCGGTGAACGCCCGCCAGATGGGGTGACAACAAGACGTTGTCGAATTCGCGAAATGTGGCGGCATCGGCCACTGGATCTTTCGACCACCAGACGTCGAGACCGACGCCGCCGAGCGAACCGGAGCGCAAGGATTCTAGCAAGGCAACTTTGTCGATGATTTCGGCCCGCGAAATGCTGACCAGGGTCGCGCCTGGTTTGAGCTTCGCCAGCGCCCTGGCACTCAGTATGCCGAATGTGGCCGGCGTCAGTGGCAGGGCGACGATCACCACGTCGGCGACCGCCAGCGCCTCATCCAAGGGTGCTTGGCCGAGGGCCGGGAACGAGGCTTGAAGGGCGGAATGTCGCTCTGGGCGCTGCGCTACCCCAATTAGGCGGGCGCAAAACGGGGCCAACAGTTTGACCAGTTCCGCGCCGATGTGTCCCAGGCCGAGGATGGCGACCGTCGAGTCGGTGAGCGTGGTGCCGCGATCGAAAGCCGAGGAGCCCAATCGCATCCGACGATCATTGAGGGACAGCTTGCGGATGAGGTCGAGAACCATCGCAATGGTATGTTCGGCCACACAGGGCGCGTTGGAATGGGAGTTTGCCACCACGATACCGGCCCGTCGGATCGCGGCGGTGTCCAAGCCGTCGATGCCGGCGCCGGGAGTCTGGATAAAGCGTAGACGCGGCGCCCTGGCGAGCAAGGCCTCCGACATACTGGCCGTCAGCACCGCATCGACATCGCCGATGGCCTTGGCCAAACTGTCCTCGTCATAGCCCGCTGGCTCGACTAAGGCCCATTCCGCTCCGAGATGCGCTCTCAGATCCGCTTGGTCGCGTTCCCCGAACGGACGCAGAAAAGCCAAACGGGGGCGGTCGAGGGTCATCCGGCGAACTCGACCAGTCGTCGGACGCCCTCGGCAAAGGCCGGGCAGTCCGTGGCCAACGACACTCGGACAAAGCCGTCCCAATTGGCGCCGAAAGAGATGCCAGGTGTGGCCGCCACTGCGTGGTGTTCGATCAAGCCCGAGCAGAAAGCGTCGGATGACAGGCCGGTACCGGAAATGTCAATGAAGGCAAATAAGCCGCCTTCGCTCGGGGTTAAAGCCAGGGCTCTGCTGCCCGAGATCGAGGCGACGAGGAATTCGGCGTTTCTCGCCAGCTGACCGTTATATTCCGCCAGGAATTCCGGCTGCAGGCGCAAGGCCTCCAGCGCCGCCATTTGGATGAAGGGCGCGACGTTCGTATTCATGTGCTGCTGGAGTTTACTGATGGTCTTCATTAGCGGCCCCTTGACAACCAAGTAGCCGATGCGCCATCCGGTCATGCTGAACGCCTTTGAAAAGCCGTTGATAGTCACCACCCGCGGCGCCAGTTCCGGCCGGGCGGCGGGAGACAAGTGGACGGTATCGCTAAAATTGAGCCGCTCGTAGATCTCGTCGGAAATCAGCCAGCAATTGGCATGGTGAGAAAGCAGTTCCGCCAATTTGTCGAGATCGGCCGTCGAGAGCATGCGTCCGGTAGGGTTGTGGGGGAAGTTGATCACCAAAGCCTTCGTCTTCGGCCCCATCACCTCGGCCAAAGATTCGATGTCCAGCCCGAAACCGTTCCGCCGCAGATCGACGTTGTGGAGAACGCAATCCGGTTCGGCAATACGAATCTGGGGCAGATAACTGGGATAGCAGGGGGTAACGTTAACCACCTCGTCGCCCGGTTGCAGGATCGCAGCCAAGGCCAGCGACAATGCCATCTTCGCACCGGGGGTGACCATGATGTCGCCCGGAACGGCGTGAATGCCGTTCTCGGCCGCCAATTTGGCTGCGATCTTCTGGCGAAGTTCGAGCAGACCGAACGGACTGGAATAGCGGGTCATGCCGGCGCGCATCGCTGCTGCCGCTGCTTCGACTATCTGAGGTGGAGTCGGGAAGCCTGGCTCGCCGAGCCCGAGCGAGATGATGCGTTCGCCTCGGGCGTTCATGGCGCGGGCCAATCCAGCGAAGCGAAGTTCCAAAGAATCTTGAATTTCGGGCGAAAGTTTCATCGATCGACAAACTTCTTGCGCAGGAGACGGTCATCAAGCGGCAGCCTCGACAACAGGGCGGCAATTCGCGGCCCGGCCCGGCCATCCCCGTAGGGATTGACCAGTGTACCGAGCGAGGAACGAAAGTTGGGGCCAAGCGCACACCTAAGCGCGGCGGCGATCGACGCGCCATCGTCGCGACAGTCGATGACGTTAGCGGCCCTGATCTTGCCGTCCTGCCGCGTGCCGATATTGACGACCGGCAGCCGGAAACTGGGGGCCTCCACCAAACCGCTCGACGAATTTCCCAACATGGCCGATGCATGCGCCATCAGGCTTGCATAAAGAGTGGTGCCGGCGTTGGCGAGGATGCGGACACGGCTAGGGCGGCTTGCGGCGAAAGCTTCGAGCGCCGCGATTATCTCGCGGCTGCCAGGATCGGCATTGGGATAGGTGAGGACGATCGGGAGCGGCACCGTCTCCAAGGCCTCGATCACCGAATGGATTTGCTCGGATATCCTTGCCGCCTCCAAGGTCACGGGATGGAAGCTGACCAGCAGAAAGCCGGCCGAGAGGTCGAGGCCGAGTCGCTCCTCGAGGGCCGCACGATTCATCTCTGCCAGCATCGGCAACTCGTCCAGACCCGGCGCGCCGGTCACTACCACTCGCCAATCTTCCTCGCCCATCTGACGAACACGGGCGGCGTATTCTTCGGTCGAGACCAAATGAAAATGGCTGAGCTTGGTCAGGGCGTGGCGCACCAACTCGTCGATCGCGCCCTCGGTGACGGCGCCGCCGTGCAAGTGGACGACCGGGAGATTGAACCCGAGGGCCGCGGTGGCACCCGCCAACATTTCATAGCGATCACCAAGCAGCACCAACAGGTCGGGGCGGTTGATGGCGAAGGCCTGGGAAAGCGCGATGGCGCCGTTGCCAATGGCCTTGCCCACCGCCGCCGGAGTGTCGGCCGCCAAAGTCATTTCCAATCCAGCTTCGAAAGCGAACCCTGATTCGGCGACTTCCCGCCACGTTTCGCCGAAAGCCGGCGCATAGTGGGCGCCGCTTACCAGCAACCGCAGGCGCACCGACGAATCCTTTTGCAATGCCCGTAATACCGGCCGGTAGCGGCCGAAATCGGAGCGTCCGACGGTCAGCACCGCTATTTGGCGACGATCACAGGAAGATGCCGTCATATTCTTCGCTCGCCCGGGTCAGTTCGTGGTGGCGCCCAACATCCACCCAATATTCGTGAATAGGAAATCCGATGACCGCCCCCGATGCGGCGATGACCTCGCGCAGTAGGTCCGGCATGGATTTTGGTTGTCCCGACGGCACCTGGGCGACGACGTGCCGACCGATAACGTATATCCCTGCGCTAACGAGAAAGTTCTGCACGGGCTTCTCGGCGATACTCCGGATACGGTTGTTCTCGCACTCGACGACGCCGAACGGAATCTCGACCTCGTAGGGGCGCACTCCGACGGTGATGTCAGCACCTTGCGAAACGTGATAATCGAGCAAGCGCCCAAAGTGGACTTTGGTCAACAAATCACCGTTCATCACCAGCAGTGGCTCTTGTAGATCAGTCGGCAGCAAGCCAAGGGGACCGGCCGTTCCCAACTGCTCCCGTTCCTCTAAGTATCGAATCCGCATGCCGAAGCGGGACCCGTCGCCGAAGTGCCCCTTGATGATCTCGGCCTTGTAATTCACCGATAGGAAGACGTTGCAAAGGCCATGGCCCGAAAGCTCTTCCAGAATGGTCTCCAGAATCGGGCGGCCTCCGACGGGTAGCATTGGCTTGGGCAGCGTTTCGGTCAGCGGCCGCAATCGCTGGCCAAGCCCTCCCGCCAGCACCAAGGCCCAATTGGGGCGTCGGGCCTCGGCCTGGATCATATCCTCCAGTCGCAGCAGGCCGACGATGGCGCCATTGTCGGCTACCACTGGAAGAGCCTGGATTGCGCTGTTCTGCATCACAGCCAATGCCCCCGCCCGTGCCACTTCCGGCCCGACAGTGCGTGGGGCGCGATTCATGATATTGGCGACCGCTGACTCGAGTGGCACGGCATCAAGAATCGCTCGACGGAAATCGCCGTCGGTGAGAGTGCCGAGAAGACGATGGGACGGGCCGACCACCAGAAGGATATGTTGACGGCAACGACCCAACTGCGCCAGCGCCTCGCGCAGCGTCGCTTCCGGGGACACGAGAGTGGTGCGCCAATCCAGGGTCATCGACGATCACCCCCGAAAAATTCGCCGATTGCGGCGATGACATGCTCCTGCTCAGCCTCAGTCAAGTGTGAGGAACAGGGAAGAGTGACGATGCGACGCCAAAGCGAGTCGGCCATCGGCTGGGGGGTTTGTGGCGAAGCCATGAAGGGTCTCTGAAGGTGCATCGGCTTCCAGAAACTGCGAGCTTCGATGTCATTGGCGGCAAGGTAGCTGCGCAACGCCTCAGCCGTAACGGCATCTTCGGCGACTATTCCGGAAAACCAGCGAGAACCATCCGCCCAATCGGGCCGAGGAAAGGACGCCAATCCGTGCCGTCCCGCCAGGGCTGCGTCATAGCGGTCGGCGATGCGGCGCTTCGCCGCCACCATTTCCGCCGCGCGCTCGAGCTGGGCACACCCGACCGCGGCCGACAGATTGGTCATACGATAGTTGAAGCCCACCCGGTCGTGGTCATAGTCGCGCCCGACCCTGGCCGTCGTCGTTAAATGCCGGACGAGGTCCGTCAAAGCACCGTCGTCGCCGATCACCGCGCCGCCGCCGCCAGCCGTGACGGTCTTGTTTCCGTTGAACGAGAGGCAGGATAGCGTGGCGCCGAGGCGGCCGATCGACCGTCCTTTATAGGTGGCGCCGATGGCCGCAGCCGCATCCGCCACCACCGGCAGGCTCCATTCGCGGGCGATCTCGCTCATCGTGTCCATGTCGGCGGGTGTACCTAGCGTATAGACTGGCAGCAAAGCGGCGATGCGACGGCCACTCGAACGATGATGGACGGCGCCATTCGTGTGTTCGGCTTCGGCGGCAAGGGTACGGGCCAGCAGACGCGAATCCAGGGTCCAGCTATCGGGATCAATGTCCAACAGCCATGGCACGGCTCCGCAATGGGCGATAGCGTTGGCGCTGGCAATGAAGGTGAAGGACGGCAGTATGACCAAATCGTCGCGGCCGACTCCGCAGGCAGTCAGTGCCGCGTGCAAAGCGGTGGTGCCGGAGGAAACAGCGACCGCCCGTCCGCTGCCAGTGGCGTCGGCCAATTCACTTTCAAATCGGGTGACGAAAGGGCCGATCGACGAGACGAACGTACTCTCGACGCATTCCTGCAGATAGCGGGCTTCGTTGCCCCTGAGATCCGGGGTGCAGATTGGTATCACGAGGTCACATCTTCTCGTCTAGGTTACGCCCATGCACGACGTGTTTGAGGTCGGGCACAGCCTGCTGGATCAACGCGGCGAAGTCGTCTTTGGTCCACAGTAGGTTCTCGCGGATGAGCCGGACGGCGTCAAGAAAACGGGCGACGACTTGAGGGTCGGTGGGCCGCTCGCGCAGAACCCCGACCGACCGGTATCGGGAAAAATCGGGTTCGTCATCCGAGCGGAAAAATTCCTCGAACGGCTTCTCGCCCGCAGTGTCCGAGTGGCCGACATGGCAAGGCCAGGTCCCTGGTTGGCCGACTAGGCGCTTCGCCTCCGCCTCATCGTCACATATTCGCATTGACAGTCCCTTCGATACCAGGAAAGCCTTGGCAATGTCGACGAAACTCACCATCGTACTTTCCGCCAAGCGAGGAAAAAACGCCTCGCGATGATCGCCGAGAAACGCAGCCAACAGGCAAAGCTGGCCAGCTTCCTCATGCGAAATCAGATAGCGGCGAACATCCCCGGGACAGGCCAATGCTTGGCCCTTTGCCAGCCGCATCTCGAAGCTTTCGAGCAAGCTGCCAGCGGAAAAGGCAACATTGGCGAAGCGGGCGGTGGTTGCCACCGGTCCGGATCGGCAGAACAACACCTGTTCCATGAGATTCTTGGTGGCGCCCATCAGGTTTGCTGGGCGCACCGACTTGTCGGTAGAGACCGAAAACGCCCGTTTGAGGCCGGGCATCATGGTGAGGGCGTCGTCGAGAGCGCGGACGTTGACGTCGATCATCCGGGCTAGGCTGAAGGGATCGCGCTCGGCTCGGACATGTTTGAGGGCGGAGAAATTAAGGAGTTGATCGTAAGGGCCATGGGTGGCGACAAACCGGGCGAATTCCATCGACCCGAAATCTATCGAAACGGTCAGGAAGTCATCACTAAATCCGACATCCGACGAACGCAAGTCCCGCACCACTTCGGCCAGAGTGTTCTCATTGATGTCGACCAGATGAAGAGCGCGCGGTTTGTGTCGCACCAACTGTAGCACGAAGGCCGAGCCGATCGAACCGCCGGCTCCGACAACCAGCAGGCGCTTTCCAGCCACGGCTTGGTCGATGTCACCGTGGTTGGCCTCTAGGTCGTCCGCGAACATGGAGCGGTCGCGTCCGAGAATAGTGGCAATCAACGGATCGGCGGTATCCCGGCGCTCGCGCATCCCAAAGTCGTCCCGGACTTTTAACAGACTAGCGGTTTCATCGCTTTCGGAAAGCACCGCCGGTGAAAACGCCGCAAACGATTGGTGACGTTTGACGATCGGCCCCTTGACGCCCACACCATAAAAGGTGGGTTTCCGCCAGTCAAGCAAACCCGCCCACTGCGGTGTAGCCTAGCCGCGGCGCTAAAAAATCGGGTTTCACGGATCAGGCGGAGAGACGAAAACTGCTTGATTGCGCCGGGGTGTCGGCCCTTAATCTGCCTTCGGTCAAAATCCTTGGGAACCACCGTGCCGGCAATTTTCGGAACACGTAAGCGACGTTGGTTCACCGCCTTCATCGTGGGCTGGCTACTCGTCACGCTCTGCTCCTATTATTGGTTCAATTCAGCCTATTACGTCGAAAAGCTGACGGTCTTCGGTCGTTTCCTGGTGGGCATTGGACTGTGAGCGGGTTGATTTTCGCGGCGGTGGTTCTCGCCGTTGCCACCGGATCCGGGTGGACATTGGTCGCCGTCATTGATCGGCATTGCCGGATTCCAGCGGCCGAGCGCATTCTCGCTGCTTTTTGTCTTGGTTGCATGCTGCTCTACTACTTGGTGTTTGCCATCGGACCTTGGCGATTCGACCGGACGACGATGGGCGGCGTCCTCGTAGTTGCGGCCGTCGCCGCGTTGCCGGCTTGGCGGTCCACGCTCCGCATGGTCGGAACTGGGGCTTGTCACCGCATGGTTGGCATACTTCGCCGCCAGCTGCCGGCTACGGCGATATGGACGGTCATCGGCGTGATCGTCCTTTCGCTTATCGTCCAAGGCCTGGCTCCCCCCAGCGACTACGACAGCCTGAACTATCACCTGGCGCTGCCGCAGCGCGACTTGGAACAGGGCCGCATCGAAGCCGATTGGTACGGCGGCGCCTTTGCCTTCTTCCCGCAGCTGTCGGAGCATCTCTACCGGTTGTCCTTGGCCGTGATCGGGCAGGACGCGGCGCAACCGGTGACCGGCTTGTTCGGAATCTTTCTGGCGCTGGGTTCGGCGCTGTTGGCCCAGGCCTTAGGCCAGAGCGCACTGGTGGCGGCATTGGCCGCGCTGATGACGGTGGCTGTCCGCGCCACCGTGTGGGAGCTGGCCACCTGCGAGGTGGAACCCCAACTGGCGGTCTTCACCGCCTGCTCGCTGTTGATGCTGTTAAGGTGGCGTACCGGCGGCGGCATGCCGGCCGCGATCTTATTCGGAATGATGGTCGGTGGCGGGGCATTGGTGAAATATCACGGGTTGGTCATCGGCGCCTGCTTTCTGCCGGTCATCCTTTGCGACCTGGCCGCTGGAAGGGTGCGATGGCGCGAAGTGGCGGCGGCGGGAATCATCGCGGCGGCGGCGGTGGCACCCCATTGCCTACGTAATTTCTACTACACCGGTAACCCGCTTTTTCCGTTGCTGACGGAAATATTCAACCCCGGAGTTCCGCGGCAATTCGATATAGCCGGATCCTTCGGTCGCGGCCGTTCGCTGCTGGATTTCCTGAGGGTCGCCTGGGATGTCTCGATTCTGCCGACCTGGTACTTCGACGGAGCGGTATTGGGTGCGCCGTATTTCCTGGCTTTTGCCCCCATCGCGTTGACCATGGCACGGCGGCCGGGAGCCGTGCCGTTGGCGATGGTGACGCTGATCTATTTCGCCGCTTGGTTCTGGCTGCTTTCTCAGCAAGTGCGGTTCCTAATTCCTGTCACGCCCTGCCTGGCTGTATTTGCGGCAGTCGGGGTGGCGCGAGCCTGGCTGTTGTCGGCGCGTGCCGGAAAGGTCGCGACGATCGTTACTGGTGTGCTGCTGGCGGCCACTCAGGGGCTGTTCGTCGGCGCCTATGCCGGCATGCGTCTACCGGCGGCGCTGGGTCGGGTCGAACCGGCCCATTACCTGGTGGCCACTCCGACCTTTGGCGGCAGCTTCTACGGAGCATGCACTTTCGTACGCGAGCGACTGGCTCCGCAGGAATGGATTCTGGCGATGATTGCGCCTCATTCCTACTATTGTCCCCAGGCGAGGGCCATCGTCTCGCCGGCATTGCCCGAAGAGCAAGCGTTCTGGGCACAGGGAAAGTCATTGCCTGATTTGGACGCCGGCGAATTGGCACAAGCGCTTGATCGCTACCGGGTCCGCTTCGTCATCGTCCCTGGCCAACGGGAGTTTCGGCGCGGCGTGGCGTTGGCGCCGACCATTGAAGATACCGATTTGCAAAAGGATCGGTTCGGCCGCGTCTTGGCCCCGGTACTGAGGGAGTTGACACCTCTTTACCACGATTCGACGGCAGCTGTGTATGACGGAACCGCAGTCATGCAGGCGCTGACGAGGTGAGCCTTCACGGCTTGGCGGTGTTGAGCGCCGAGGAAAGGTCCATGTGATGTACCATGCGGGCGAATACCTCGTTGCGCTGGTTGAGTTCGGCGAATGTCCCCGAATCCGCCACACGCCCATCGGCCAATAGAATGAGATTGTCGCTGTTGCGCACGGTGCTCAGACGATGAGCAATGATGATTAAGGTACAAGTACCGGAGAGGGCGTGAATGGCCTCGGTGACCGACGCCTCGGTCTCGGCGTCCAGGGCTGAAGTAGCCTCGTCCAAAATCAGCACCTCGGCGTCGCGGTAAAGGGCGCGGGCGATGCCCAGGCGCTGGCGCTGGCCGCCGGACAGGGCCTTGCCGCGTTCGCCAACCTGGGTGTGGATGCCCTGCGGCAGCTCGGCCACCAGCGCCTCCAGCTGGGCCAGCCGGATGGCGCGGGCTAGCCGCTGGGGGGCGATGCTTTCCTCGCCGAAGGCGACGTTGGCAGCCAAGGTGTCATCCAGCAGCACCACGTCCTGCGGCACGTAGCCGATACGGTGTTGCCAGGCTCGGCTGCCCGGCTCGATCACTGCGCCGTCCAGCAGCACCGTGCCAGTGGTTGCGGGCAGTAGACCGGAAATAATGTTGGCCAGCGTGGTCTTGCCCGACCCCGATGGTCCGATCAGGGCCACAGATTTGCCGCGCGGGATGGTCAGGTTTATCTGGTCGAGGACGGTTTTGGCCGATCCCGGATAGGAATAGCCGACGCCCAACAGCATCAACTCTCGCCACTCGATCGGCAGCGGTGGGCCGTCGCGGCGCGGGCAGGGTTCAAGCGCCAACTCGCCAATTAGTTCATCAAGCGTGGCTGAGCCGTATTGCAAGCTGTGGGCATAAGTGGCGATGCGGTTGATCGATGGCATCAACCGAAAAGCGGCACCCCCGAACAAGGCCAGGGCGGGCAACACTTCGGCCAGTGGCCGGTTCAGCCAAAGGAACAGCGTTACCGTGCCCATGATCGACAGTACCAGCAAGATTTCCAATACCTGGCGCGGGCTGGCGGTGATCATGGCGTAGCGCCATTGGGCGTCGGAATGCTCGGCGACCAAAGCCCTGAAGCGCTGAGAGAACCGCTCTTCGCCCTGGGCCAGCTTGATTTCGCGCAGGGCCGACAGGCTGCCGGAGGCCGTGCCGATCATTGTGCGCGAGCCAGTGTTGCCCCGCTGCCCAAGCTCTTTCAGTTTGGCGCGGGCCAGGCGCATGTAAACAATCATGACGCCGCCCATCACCGCCATGCCGCTCAGCGCGGTCGCCGGCTCGACCGCAAGCAATAGCCCCAGCATGGCGATTACCACCACCACCTCGGCAGCCAACTGGATCAGCGACAACACTGAACCGCTAAGCACCTCTACCACCGCCGAGGTGCAGTTGCGTAGCATGGTCGAGGTGGAACGGACCAGCACCTGTTCATAGGGTGCGCCCAAGTAGCGTTCCATGAGCCGGGTCGCCAGTCTCGTGCGGCCGTCCCAGATGAAGCGGTATTGGACATAGGCTAGGCTCATGGCCACCATCGCCTTAGCGATGAAAACCACCAAGGTACCGGCGACGATCAGAAAAATGGTGGTGGTCTGGTCGATCCCGTTGGGCAGCAAGCGGGTTAGCGTGCCGGGCATGGCTTGGTCGCTGTTGGATAGCACCTGGATCAGCGGCAGCAACATGGACACGCCCAGGCACTCGGTAGCGGCGTTGGTCACTGTCAGCGCCAGCAGGCCGGCCAGTCCCTTGCGCATGGGCTCGTCGAAAAGGGTATAGCGGCTTCTAAGCCATTTAGCCCACGGGATGGTCAAGGTGCCTCCTCGTTGGTCCGAGAGGCAATCATGGCTTCGGCCGCCACGAAATCCTCGGGCGTGTCGATATCGAACGCGTGCGGATGCTCGACCACGAATAATTCGCTGTTCTGCTCCCAGAACCGCCCACCGGCCCGTAACATTTCCACGGGCGTGATGTAGATCGACCCCTCCAGGACATAGACGGGCGCCAGGGCGGCGTCCAACCGCTCGACCCGGCCATCGGCGGCACGGCGTACCAGGAAGCGCGAATCGGGCGCCGCTGGAGTGACCGAGACCAGGCTCGGCCGGCCCGAGCGTCGCCATTGGCCGACGGCGGCGTCGATGTGCTTGGCCAATCGGAACGGGCTGGTGGGCTGGAGCAGCACCACGTGGCTGACCGCCTCACCGTGCTCGCGTGCGAGCCAGTCGACGTAATCCAGCGCCATTTCCGCTGAATTGGCCTGGTCCGTCGCCAAGTTGTCGGGGCGCAGATATGTTTCCTCCAGGCCCTCTCGGCGGGCGATATCGAGATAGGCGGGGCTGTCGGTGGACAGGCCCAGCCGATTGAGCGCCGCCACCTGAAGGCCCTGCCGCACCGCCCAGCCGAGCAGGCTGGTACCGGCGAAGGCGCGACCATTCTTGTCGGGGACCCGCTTGGAGCCCCGCCGCGCCGGGATCAGGCCGAGCAGGCGCTCGTTCACCCCGTGACGTCCTCTGCGCGGACGACGGCGCCGGCGGGAAGGGCTTTGTTGAGGGCCTTGCCGACGACGCGGTCCATCTCCTCGGGACCGAGACCCCATTGCGGACGCACCCAGGTCAGCCATTCCCGCTTCACCGGCGTGCCGGCTGGGATGTCGGTCACCGTGGCGATCGAACGGCGCATATGGGCAAGCATCTTCTCCTCGCTCGGAGTCCGGGTCCGGATCGGCGCGCCGAGATAGGTCTCCGCTTGGCGGACGGCATTGACGAGCTCATGCAGGTCGGTTGGGTCCGCCGACAGAAGGTGGTCGTGGAAGGCCTGGTCTTCCTTACGGTAGGTGAAATGCTTCTCCACCGCCTTCGCCCCGGCGGCGACCGCCAATTCGCAGGCCTTGGTTCCCAGCGTGTGGTCGGAATAGCCCACTGGCAGGCGGAAGCGTTCGCGTAGCCAATGCATGTTGCGAAGATTGCATTCCTCGGCCGGAGTCGGATAAGCCGAAACACAATGCATCAGCATCAGCGACCCGTCGTCGCGGGCGCTTGGGCGCTCTCCCAAAACAGCCTCGACCGCCAGCGCAATCTCCGCCTCGGTCGCCAGGCCGGTCGAGATGATCAGCGGTTTGCCCGTCCGTGCGGCATGACGGATCAACGCCAGGAAAGTGATGTCCCCGGAAGAGATTTTGATCAGCGGCGCGATTTCCGTCAGGAAATCGATATCGGCCAACCCCAGCGGAGTCGAAAAGAAGGTGACGCCCACATCGGTCGCCGTTCGTGCCAGCCGACGGAAAGCGTCGCGCGACAGCTCGAAACGCTTGCAACGCTCTCGGCGCTCCGGCTGCTCACTGGAGACGTAATGCTCGACCTCGAAGGTCTGGAACTTCACGACGTCCGCTCCGGCCGCCGCCGCCTTGCGAATCAGATCGGCGGCTACCGCCTCGTTACCCTCATGGTTGACGCCGATCTCGGCGATGATCCAGGTTTTGGGCAGCGTGTGAAAATTCATGGGGCGGACCTCGACGTTCATGGTTGGGACGCGATGGCCTCGCCGCGGCCCAATGCGGCCACGAGCAACTCCGCCACCGCCCAGTCGTATCGGCTCATCAGTTTGATTGAGGCGCGCTGGTCAAGCACCACATGGCCGACCGATCCGGCGGGAATTCCCTCTCCTTCGGCGACCAGCGCGCGTTTGATCAACCGCATTTGGCCGACTTCACGGTAAATTTCCTCCTGTTCGAGCCGAAGCCCGATCGTCTGGCGAACCGGGATCAGGCCGGCGCCGTCATGTCGATAAAAGTTGTCGGTTTCGGGCCGTACGCCGATCACCGAGTCGGTTTCGAACAATTCCATCACCTCGACCGCACTGTCAATGTGGCGGGCAGCGCGGAATGGCGATTCGATGGACAATTGGAGGACGGCGTCGATCCTCATGCCGGTGGTCTCGGCGTCCTTCAGCGCGTGGCGCAGCGTGTCGCCCAGATAGGTGTTGGGCGTGGCCAGCTTGGGATCGCGCTTCAAGGCGATGGCCCGGTTGCCGTAGCGCGCCCCGACGTGGGCGATCAGGTCGGGGTCGGGGGTGGTCACCAGGACCCGGGCCACCTTTCGCGCATCCAACGCGGCCTCGATGGTCCATTCGATCAGGGGTTTGCCACCCAGCAGCCGGAATGCCGGGCTATAGGGATCGACGCTTGGTCCGCGCACGGCGATGACGCCCAAGACCTGAAGGTTGGACGCGCGGGTCTCGGCGCGGCGCCGGATCATTTCCGACCTAGTGGCGAGGACCCTTTCCTCGTTGGTTGTCAGGTTGTTTCCGTGCTGCCGGTAGAAGAACAACGGCAGATTGACATTGCGGACCTCGAAGTGCTCGATGAAACGGATCCACAGCCCATAGCCGTCCTGGCAGCGGAAGGTCTCGTCGTAGCCTCCGACCTCCAATAGAGCGCTGCGCCGGATCATCGTGCAAGCGCCGTGGGCGGGCTGGTCCAGCAATGTGACCTCGCCGAAATTGTGGCGGCGTACCTGCTCGATGATGCGCCCCCCGGCGTCGACCAGATAATAGTCGGGAAAGACCAAGCCAACTTGCGGCTCGCGTTCGAGCATGCCGGCCAACACTTCAAGGGCGTGGCGGTCGAGCCAGTCGTCGGCGTCCAGCCGCATCACGTAGCGGCCGCGTGCGGCGCGCAAGGCGATGTTATTGGTGACGTTGAGGCCCTTGTTGTGCTGAAAAATCGGGATGATCCTCGGATCCCCCCGAAAGGTTTCGATGACCTCGCGCGAGTTGTCGGTCGACCCATCGTCGATGACAATCAGTTCGAAATCTTGCAACGTTTGCGCAAGAACGCTTTCGATGGCCTCGCGGATGAACCGCTCGTAATTGTAACTGGTGATGTAGACGGAAACGAGGGGGTCGGTTTTCTCGGTCATCTTAATTCCAAAAGTTTATTTGCTGGCCAACAGCCGAACCCACTCCAGGCCGGTGTCCACCTGCGGAGGCGCCTGGCGTTGTCGCACTCCGGCGTTGATCGCCAATACCTCCGGATTGGTGGTGAAGAACTCGACGATGTCGTTCAGGGAATAATCGAGTGCTTTGCCGCGCCCGCGCATGGCCTCGAGCAACGCGGAGATGACCTTGTAGTCCTCCGGAGTGTCCAAGGTGAGGCGCCAATTCCGCGCGTGTTCGGCTTCGACCGGGGCACTGGCGACGCGGAATTGGTCTGGGTGGTGCGTGACATAGAAGGTGAGATATTCGGTCCCCTCGGGCGCGCGCGCCAATCGATGGATGCGCGCCATCAGTCGCGCGTCGAACACCTCGACCTCGGTTCCGCTGGGAAGCGCCTTGTGATCGGTGTATTCGGCGTTGACCGCTAGGTGGTGCTCAATGGCCACGTCGGCGTATTCGGGATCCACCAGAATATCGTCGCCGGTGACCCGCAGCATCAGGTCGACCTCGCGGCCCTCGACCGCGCCCAACATGCGACCCAGGACGTCCTCCACCGGGCCGCGGTGGCAGATCACGCCCGACGATCGCGCCAATTGGGCCAGCGGGTCGTCCTCGGGCATGATGGTCGTGCAAAACACCACCTTGTCGATTCGCCGTGCCCGCTTTAGTCGCTCGAACAGATGTTGCAGGGCCGGCATGCCGGCCACGTCGAGCAATGCCTTGCCCGGCAGGCGGGACGAGCGGGAGCGCGCCACCACCATCGCCCACACCTCGTTCTTGACGTCGCCGCGGCAGAAAGGATGTTCCGCCTCAACGTCGCGCAACAGCACGCGGCCGACCAGACGCTCCAGTTCCACCCCGCCCGCCTTGGCATCCGGAACCCGCTTCATCACCAAGTCGTCGGGCGCCAGGATTTTGCCGGCGGGCAAAGCGCGGGCGGCGACCCAGTGCTTCTTGACCGTCTCGCGGTACTGCCGTTCAGGAGCACTGAAGACGTCGGGCCGGTCGCCCATGGCGCTTTCGGCGCGGCGCACCGCGGCGACGAAGCCGGCGAGCTCGTCGGGCTCCAGCGACGAATAGTAGTCAACCCCTTTGGCGGCTCGGTCGAGAGTGACGTGCTTCTCCAACGTCACCGCGCCCATTGCCATCGCCATCAATGGCAAGGTCACGGCGAACGGATCGTCGCCGGCCACATGATCCTGGTAGCCGATGTCGCAATGGGCGCCGAAGGTTTGCCGCAGCCAGGCGATGCGGGAAAGCACGGAATCCTCGACGGCGGTCGGATAGCTTTGAAAGCCGTGCAACAGCACCGGCCGCACGCCACGCCCGCACAAAACGCCCAGGGCGTAGGCGATCTCGCCGGCGTTGCTGCCGCCCGACGACAAGAAGACGCGCTTGCCGAGCCCCGCCACCGCCTGTAGTAGCGGCAGGTTGGTCAAATCGGAGGAATGAATCTTGAAGCCATCCGCCCCGTTGGTTTCGGCGACTTCCAGCGCCTTCATGCCGAACAGGTCGCAATAGACGCGGCCGCCCTTGGCCTTGACGCCGCTGATCAGCCTCCGCCAATTATCGGGGCCGAAGGACTGTCTTTGGAAATGCTCGAAACGGGGATGGGCGCGGACCAGCAATTCCTCTGCGAAGTACACCTGAAACTTTACCGCGTCGGCGCCGGCCGCAAGGCAGCGTTCCGCCAACTGGCCGGCCAGATCTGGATTCCCCTGATGGGCGTTGGCCAATTCGGCAACGATCTCCACCCGGCTCATACCCCCACCCTTTCCCATCGATAGGTTTCCTTGAACGGGCACCCCTTGCAGATTTCGACGTCTTCGACCCGACCGTCAACGTGGCAGCGGCGGACGGCGTCAATTTCGCGGCCGATCCAGGTTTCGGCCAGTGTTTCGACGACCGGGGCGGGCTCATTGAAACGTCGCGGCATTTCCAATCTCATCATCTCGAAGCCCTTGGCACTGCGGTCAGCCTTTTCTTTGACCTTCTCGTACTCGCCCTCGCCGATATCGATGGCCAAGCGGTCGACGTAGCCGACGGGATGCATGCTGCCCCAATCGTAGCAACACATGCTGACCCGGCCATCATAGGTGACCAACAGGCGCTGGTAGGGCTGCTCGCAGGGCACCCGGCCGGTGGCGACGAACAGAACGCCGTCCTTGTCGCGCATGGTGGCGGCGTCGGGACCGAGGCCCAGCCGCTCGATCGCATCGGCAAGCCGTGACCGGGATTGCTCATCGAGATCGGCCAGCTTGCCGCCGCGTTCAGTGTACTGCTTCACCGTGACGTCGTCGACGCAATCGTCGAACAGGGCGAAGAAGGCGTCCTGCTCGGCGAAAGTCTCGTCGGTCAACACCATCTGTATCTTGGTGCGCGGAAAGAAGGCGCCCATCTCGGCGCGCAATCGCGCTAGGCGGCGGATGTTGTCGATCACGGACTCGAAGGCATTGGCGGCGAAACGACCGGGTCGCATCCGCTCGTAGCTTTCCTTGGTGCCGCCGTCGAAGGAATAGATGATCAGATCCAATCCGGCCTCGATCAGGGCACGTGCCTTGCCTTCGTCGAGGGTGGTGGCATTGGTGTTGATGATCGTCTCTAGGATGCCGCGTCGCTTGGCGTGTGTGATCAACTCGGGAAGGCGTGGATGCAACAATGGCTCGCCACGCCAATTGAACTTCATGGACGGCGTACCCAGATCGGCGGCTTGGTCGATCAGCCTTCGCGCCAGGTCGAAATCCATGATCTTGTCAGGGGTGGCGACAAACTGGCGATAGCAGAATGGGCAGGCCAAGTCACAGACGGCCGCCAATTCGAGGTCGATGCACAGTGGCGGTTGACCGGTTGCCGCGAAGGCCGCGCCATGCAGCTTCCGCTCCACCGCCTGGCGGGGCAGCGTCCGCCAGGCGTCCCGATACTCGATGAACCGCTGGCGGAATTTCTCGAGCTGGCTGTCTTCCTCGCCACCGGCTGCGCTGGCGGCGTGCAGGTATGCCTTGTTGGCGGCCATGTGCTGAACCATGTGCCGGACACGCTCAACCTCGCCGTCGCGGCGACCCTGGATCGCGTAAGTGCGTTCGCTTTGTCCCATGCCCTCAGACTTTGCTAGCCCGGCTCCCAATATATTTCCGGTACCAGCAACCGAAGGTGTAGAGCCGGAACCAGACGAACGAGTGGTGAAAATGCTTCGCCGCCCGATCCTCGTCGAAGCGCTGGGCCAACCCGTCGGTGAAGATACCAATGGACCGGAACCAGTTGGAACGCAAGAGATCGCGCATAGGACCGGCGAGGTTGTCGTAGACCACATGCGAATCGTTGCCCGGCCGCCGCATTTTCACCCGGGAGCGGGCGACCTCGGGGGTCAGGACGTCCTCGACGGCGGCCCGCAGCGGCCATTTGTTGACACCGTCCTTCATCAATTGGTGCTGTGGCAGCCGGTAGGCGGTGTCGACCAGCACGTGGTCGAGGAAGGGTGGGCGCACCTCGAGGCTCTTCCACATGCCGTTGCGGTCCTCGATGCGCAACACCATCGGCATGTCGAGCAGGAAGCGCTCCATCATTTCCTGATGCAGCCAGGCCCCGGAGGCCGCCCGACACAATTCCGGGAAGGCCTCGGCGGTCGGGAACGCGACCGAGGGGGCCATCAACTCGAACCCGAACCCATGCTCTTGGACGGTGCGGCGACCTATACCGGTGCGGAGCATCCGCCGCATGGACATCAGCATGCGCCACGGGCTTTGGCCGGCCAACTCTTGGGCGCCGGCCAAGAAGGCCCTGGCCTCGGCGCGACGCCCCTCGGCCAGCATGGTAGCCAGATACATTGGCGCGAATTTAGCGTACCCGCCGAAAATCTCGTCAGCTCCCTCGCCAACCAACAGCACTTTGAAGCCTTGCAGGCCGATATGGCGACGAAGCAAGAACTGGTATACATGATTGGATTTCGGCGGTGGTTCATCCTGGGCCGACAACATGTCGTCGAGGACGCTTTCATAGTCGACCGTGCCGGTGTCCACGTAGGTGTGGGCGATGCCGGTATGACGCACGGTGGCGTCGATCCACGGCGTCTCGTCGGGCGTGTCGGGGGGTGTTACCGAAAAGGCGTGCAGTTTATCGCGCATTCCCAACACATTGGCGGCGATGCAAGCAATGACGCCCGAATCGACGCCGCCGGATAGCGCCACCGCCACTGGAACATCACTTTGCAGGTGCCTGTCGACTGTGTCGATCAAGGCGGTGCGAATGTCGGCGATGGTCAGGTCGGGGTCCGGGCGTGGCGTCAGGCTCCAAATGCGGGAGGCGGTCTCGCGGCCGTCGTGACAGGTGATGACGCTGCCCGGTTCGACGGCCTTGATGCCAGCAAAGAAGGTATCGGCCGAGAAATCCTGCCAGGCCCGGGTGAGGAAGCGGTAGGCTGACAGGGTGTCCATTTCTGCTGCCTGGGGGGCGAAAGCCAGGATCGCCTTGATCTCCGAGGCGAAGATTAGCCGGTGACCGTCGCGGAACAGATAAAGCGGCTTCAGGCCGATACGGTCGCGGCTGATCACCAACTTGCGCACCCGGCCGTCCCAGATTGCCACCGCCCACATGCCGCGGAGCCGCTCGAAACAGGATTCTCCCCATTCCAGGTACGCGGCCAGCAGGGTTTCCGTATCGCAGGTCGAACGGAAGGCGTAGCCCTTACATTCAAGTTTTGCCCGAATATCTAGATGGTTGTATATCTGGCCATTAAAGACGATCGCCACTTGGCCATCGGCGGTCAGCATGGGCTGATGTCCTGCGGAAGTTAAATCGAGAATAGAGAGGCGGCGATGACCAAGGAATACTTGTGAGGCCAGGAAGATGCCTTCATCGTCGGGGCCACGATGGGCAATGGTGCGTAACGCTGGAAGATAAGGCTCGGGCCGCTGAGGGACGCCACTGGGATCGTAGATGAAAAAGATGCCGCACATGGTTCAAGCCATCCGCTGGCGTGCGGATTGGCCGCCCGGCCGCAATCCGATATCCGCGCGTATGGCGTCATATATTCTCCCATTGCGGGCGATCAAGGCTTCATAATCTGGATACAGGTATGTGCCGGCCTCAATTCCTTTGATACAGCGTACGGGCTCTATCGGGTCGGATACGCAAAAATTTGAAAAATCCCGGAAATACAGGGACTTTCGCCCATCATAATCTAGCATGAACGAGTACAGCCCGAATTGAAGTGCCTCGGCCCCAACGGTTGACGGATCGGTTACGAGATAGCGGCACTTGAGGAATAAATCGTAGATATTCTCGTCGCTGCGAATCACGTTGGGGTATCTCGCAGCCGCTTCGAGCACCGCCCGCGCCAGGAAGGTGCGAGTGAAGGACCGTTTGACTTGGAGGTAGATCTTGCGCGTCGGAAACGCTTCGGCTAGGGCGTTTAGAGCCGCGATTATCGGCTCCGCAGTGCGCTCCGGTTTGGTCTGGAAAATGATGTCGTTGGGGCGGGGGCGGTCGAGCTTGGCAAGACGCAATGGCGTCAGGCCCAGCGAACCTTCAGCCTTGACCCGCATCCAAGATGGCCAGCGGTCACCGTAATGATGGAGGATTCCAAATCCGAAGACATAATAGATATCGCAATCGATGTAGCGCCATTGAGGAATCAACGCGGCCGAGATCGGCAAGCCGTGTTGAACACCGATCGACAGCGCTCCATAGCGCCTCAACTCCTGGCTTCTGATAATGTGCTCGACGTTGTAGTCGTCGCGGACCCAGAACCGATCAAATCGGTAGAGCGTCAAAAGCTTACGGAACAGCAGGCGCTTCACCGGAATCAACGACAGCCGATGGGCCAGTCCCGGAGCCAATCGGCAGGAATGTCGCTTGATGCGCCAGATCGCCGCCCAGCCGCGAAGTATTTCAGCTGCGGCTTGGCGCGGAGAAAAGCCGCCATCGCCCGGAGCGATGCTGGGAAGAGGTGAGATTCTGCCGGCGTTCTCGGCCATTTGACGACGGCTTCGAAAGACCACGACGGCTTCGGCTCCGGCCTCACGTACGGCAGCCCATACCAGGGGATCGCGGTCGTCACCCATGAAATCCGATCCCAGCAGGGCATTGCGCGGCGGTCTGGGTCGGAAACGTACGCCACGGATGGCGACGGCCGCCACCATGATCGCCGCCAATATCATGAGAAGCGGGTTCAGGATCGACGTGATGTGATGGCCGGACGTTGGCACCGCGACGGATGGCGATCCGTAAAGCGCCCGATACATGCCGACCAGGACTTCGTCAGCTCCGACAACAGCGATTTGGTTTGGGTCATAGGCGTGGCAGAACCAACGCAAATAAAACAAGGGGTCGAAATAGCCGAAGACGTAATTGCAGCCGATCTGCCGGGTAGGCATCGCATCGTCACCCAGGGCTGCATCCAGGCCCTTGTGATCGATATAGGCGTCCAACCAGGGTTCGATGATGCGAAATGGATCCTCGTGGTGCCGTGGGACACGCAGTTCCCTTAGTTCTGCCAAACGGGGCTCGCATTTCAGCGCCGGAGCGACACGGGGGAAACGGCATAGCAGTCGGCGGCCGGTGGCAAGCAGGGGAAGGGTTGGCACCACCGGTGGCATATCGATCAGGCAAACGCGCCGTCCTATTAGGGCCAGCCATAGTGCCCGTGGCAGGGAGAGTTCGTTAAGGAAGACGAGATGGAGGGGGGATGTCTCCATATGATATTATACTTTTGCAGTTATCTGCGGCGAGCAAGCGTAGTCGGGATAAAGGTCGAACGGCGCCTCCAGAATCATCGTTCGATACCAGATTTCGCAGACGACGAATTTCCAAATGAAATAGGAATTTCCTAGATCGACCTGCCCGAGATAGTCGCGGAACAAGGTCAAGAGTCGAGCCTTGTCTATGTATCCGGCCTGGGCTAGGCGTGATTCGGCGATAATCTGTTCGATCGCCGGACGATAAGTCGTCCGGATCAGTTCGCGCTGTGGCGTATTCATCTTCAGCCCTTTGGGAAAGCGGGCGCCATGGAATCGGCGCAGCAACGTCACCAACAGCGACTTGGGCTGATCGTCGAAGAACAGGCAGTCGTCGTCAAGTCCGAGACAAAATTCGACGGTACGCTTTTCGACGAATGGCTGCAGGCACTCCAATCCGAACGCGTTTCCGAGGGCGGAATGGTCGCTGGCGATATGGGGCGTCCGCTTGATGAACACTTGGTCGAGCAGGTGGCGCTTCAGTTTGGAATCTGTCGCCAGACCAAGAGAATAGAACGGGATCGCCGTTTCCGCGTGTTCGCCGTGGAAATCAGGGGAGAGGTAGGACGTGGGGGCCAGCAACGTTCCGTCTCCGGCGTAGGCAAGATTTTCCGACGCGACGATCTCGTCCATCTTGGCCTGAGTGACCGGAACCCAGATATAGTCGCCAACACCCGTGATAAGGGCGTCCGCCTCCAAGCTGTGGGCCTGCCGGTATACTTTCCATTCACCCATTGAGGCTAGGCCGTTGATGGGAAGGCCAATGGCCCCGATGGCCTCCGAGAGATAAGCAAGGACGTCGTCGTAACTAATAATTTTCATATTTTCGGGGCTGACCATACGGGCCTGTTCGATCAGGCGGAATTCATCGTAGTCGACGTGGTCGAATGCATGAGTCAATGAGCGCAGTCGGCGGACATGCTTCTCCAGCACATAATAGAACAGATTCGAATCGGTGCCGCAGGTCAGCGTGGTTAGCGGTCGCCGCATCAGCTCCATGGCACCCTTGAAGAATCCGGCCAAGTTAGCTTCGACGGCGTCGATGGCTTCCTCACGCGTCAATCTCGTTCCCCCGAGCGCCGGCTTCCAATAATGGCCCACCTTGGGGTGCAAGGCGGTCAACGATGCGGTCAGCCGCTCGCACGCCTTGAGTTTAAGGACGCCGGCGAAAAGTGTGTGGTGATTGACGTTGAGGTAGCCGAACTTCAGGTAGCCGAACAGGGATTGATCGTCTACCCGCCGGTCACCGGACGTTTCCAGCAGCAATGGAAGGTCATTGGACAAGATTAGCCGGCCGGCCACTACGGCGTAATAGAGATTACGGCTTTCACAGGCATCGGCCCACGCCTCAACCACGCCCCTTTCCAGGTCGATCCGAAGATAGGCGAAATTGCCATAGCCCGTGGCGGTGGGGTCCAACCGGCCTTCACCGAGGAGCGGCGTGTGCGCCGCGTCCATCATGAAGCCGTCGATCAAGTTTATTCCCCCTTCGGGGTCTTGCCATCGGCGTGTGGGCTCGCCAACCAGCCAGATCCAGTCCGCGATTAGTTCTGTTGCGGGAAGGTTCGGCCGCGTTCCGACTATGAGCGCCCAGCGCTTGCCCATCTTCTGCGCCGACATGAATCCTCACTTGATGGCCAAGAAACCTTCGAAGCACACCCACTTCATGATTGACGTGATGTCAATAAAGCCGGCCCGCTTCAGCAAGTCCAGGTTTCCCTGGGTCGAGAAAGGTTCCAAAACACCCTTGAGCGATCGGGACTTGGCGACGATTTCCTCGGCGCCATAGCCCTGGTCGATTTTGAAATCGGTATAGATGCCGCTCATCATGTCCTGAAAGCGCGCGTCGGCGCCACGCACCTTTTCGAACATCAACAACGCGCCGCCCCAGTTCAATGCTTGATATAGGCGGTCGATCAGCTGCTGTCGACGCTTCGGCGGTATGAACTGCACCGTGTAATAGGCGACGATCAGGTCGGCCGGCTCGTATTCGTGCAGTAAGGCATCGTCGGTCACTAGACGGACATTGGGCACGTCTCCTACTTCCTTGCGCGCTTGGTCAACCATGGCCGCCTCAATGTCAAGGCCGACGAATCGCGCCGACTTCTTGGCGTGCCGGCGGGCCAGTTGGCGGATCAACGCGCCGGTGGAGACACCGATTTCGTAGGCGACCGAGCCATCCTGAATGAAATAGTCGCTGACTTTACAGACTAGATCGTGGCCGACGTCATACAACGGTACAGAACGGCGTACGTGATCGGTAAAGGTCTCGGCGACATTGCCGCCGAACGTCCACGACGCGTTTTCCGCGACGATGCTTTCCCCGACGGTGGTGGCTGAAGCGGACGTGCTGCTCATGTTGATCCCTTCGCTCAATCGGCGATGCCGTGATCTGCGCTTTCCTGGATCACCAGCCGCGCTTCCGTAAGTGCCCGCTTTACCGCCTCCGTGGCATCTGTATAGCCATATAGCAAGGTATACGTGAAGCGGCCGGTGACAATCTCCTCGGCCATGCGAGCCATGTTTCCACCCATCCGCTCCTCTAAAGCGACCAAGGTTTTGGCGCGCTCCACCATTTTACCATGGTGTTCCCGCAGATAGGCCTTGAGTTGCGCTGGGCTGTCCTTAAGGCCTGCGGCGATGGCGGTTTCAGCCCGAGCCAGCAAAGGCTGGGCCACCTTGCGGCCGACCAGATAGCGATCTCCCGTACGCCCTTCGACCTGCTTGTCGGTGTATTCCGCGACGTCGAAACCGTAACGAATCAGCGCAAGTTTATGAGTGCGTCCACAGAAGAATCGGTAGTGGTTGCGGTTGTAGTATTCCCAGATAACACCCCAGGGGCGGTTGTGGCGCATGCGGATGAACACATGACCGCCCGGTTTGATCGTTCGATTCAACTCGCGCATAGCGGCGTCAAAATCGTGGACGTGTTCGAGGGCGCCGAGCGAAATCACCAGATCAAAGCTGTCGTCGTCATATGGCAATTCCTCCCCGAAACCGTAGACTACGGGAAGCTTTAAGGTTTCCTGGGCGAACACCACAGAAGCTTCTTCCGGATCGATCCCGTGAACATCCCAACCAGCGTCGCGAAACGGAATCATGGTGGCGCCGTATGCGCAACCCAGGTCTAGCATGCGACCGGAAGAAATGTCGTGTGTTTCGCTTAGCCAGCGGCAACAGCGTGCGCCGCGCTCTTGTTGACGGCCGATCAGTTCGTCGGGGGGGGTGCCGTCACCTAGATAGGCAACATTATCTTTGTAGAACTCTTTATAATAATCGACGTAGAACTGTTTTTCAAACCGGGGGTTCATCATTACGTGCCCACAGTGACGGCACTGAGTGATGTTTATAGGGCCATACTGCCCGGTTTTGCCGATCTTACCTTTGTGCAAAATTGGTTCGAAATCATGACGCCCGCAGATTTCGCAATTCAGGTCAATTTGTTCGTAATCCCGCCCATCCATGCCGATCTGCCTAAGGTATTCGGCATCAATTCCCAGTGTTTTCATTAATACTGCCTTCCGGGAAGTTCGCTATATTGACTCAAAAGCGCGGGAAACAAGGGGCAAAAGAGGAGGCGGAGCATAGTCAGTTTTTTTTGGGGCAGCAAGCTTATTGGTTCCGACCTTCCGTCGGGAGAGTGCGCTCCTTGAGCGGCGCTAGGATTTTGGCGAGGCAGGGGGGTTTCGCATGGTCAACGTCCATGAATTCATCGGGATCGCAGTTCACCTTGGTGGGATCATAGGAACCGAGAACGGGCAGGTTGTTCGCCGCGGCGATCTCGCGAAGGTGTGTCTCGACCTGCTCCACCAAACGCCAATCGCGAGCGTAGTGGGGGGCAGCCGGAACCTCGTGATGATAGGGGTGTAGCAGAATGAGTACTTCGACACCTCGTTTTCCCAGGGACACGAGCAACTTGCCGAATGCGTCGAGGTAACGCTCGTCAATGGCGTCAAATCCGTCGAAGCCGTGCAGGCGGCCGCGCCGTGACAGGGCGAGACGATTGGCTGCGGCCAGAGCTTCGGGGGTAATGTTTTCAAACGCCGCCGTCCATTTCATTGATCCGTCGGGCCGGCGCACGGCGCAAGGCGTAACGTCGTCATCTCGGCTGCGCACGTGGCCGCAGGCTTGGTCAGATCCCACAGCCTCTTTGAGGTTCGCCTGTAATTGATCGAGGGAAAGCAGGTCCCACGGCGGTTCGGACCGCCAGCCCAGAGCCGCAACATCGATGCCGATTCGTTCGGCAAAAGCCGGTCCGACGTCTTCGAAGCTGGACAGGCGGGTGCCGATGGCGGCCTGTGACCGAGCGACCCAAGGGTCAACCTCAAACATCAGCCGGGATGGCAACCGACCCTTTGCGTCGAGGGCCGCGATTGCGCCGATGGCGTCAAGTAGATTGGCGGATGGCATGCCGATATTGAGGACCGCTCCGGAACCGACGAAGCTGTCACGCACTGCCATCACTCGACTCGAGCCAACCAAGACCGTGTCGGGCGTCCGTTCCAGGTGGTCAATGACCATCCGATAGACGGCTTGCGACCGGTAATCCTGGTTGGTCTCGGCAAAACGGCCGGCGATAAGAATATTGGCAATCTGCCGCTCGATGACGAAGCGACCACGCCAACGGTCCGTTCCGTCTATCCCGTAGTTCAGCCCGACGACCAAGGACAATCCGATGACGAGCGTGGTGAAGAAGGCGCGCAGGAAAGGCATGGCTAGAAATTAAAATAGAGGAATTGGCTGGGTCCGCCCAGAGTGATGATTACTGCTAAGGTGGCTCCGGCGACAATCACGCCCCACAACGCCGTGGCTTGGTAGGCCGGCAGGAACCCTGAGAGGGCGCGCGTCCGATCGAAGCTGACCCAGGCGCGAAGGTTGGGCAGCAGGAAACACATTGCTGCCGAGCCGGCCAGCCAGGGCAGGCTCAAGAAGCTGAATTCGCTCGTCCTGACGAAAGTCAAGCCGATGTGTTCGAGCAACGGCACCAGCGGGCCCAGAATCTGCCGATGATTGTCACCAAGCGTGGCGCCATGGAGCCCGAGCATTCCCTTGGTCAGGGACAGGGCCGTCGTCATGTCGGGCGATCGGAAGAACACCCAGGCGAACACTACCGCGACAAAGGTGAGAAGCCAGCCAACAAATCGCATGGTGTGGCCATCGGCGGGCAGCAGCGCTGTATCACGCAAGGCGTGGTTGACCAGGATGAGGACGCCATGGATGGCCCCCCAGGTGATGAAGGTCCACCCGGCACCGTGCCACAAGCCGCCTAAAACCATCACGACGAACACGTTCAGGTAGGTCCTGATATGACCAAGCCGGTTTCCGCCCAAGGGGAAGTAAAGGTAATCACGCAGGAATCGGGACAACGTCATATGCCACCGCCGCCAGAACTCGATGATGCTGGTTGCCCGATAGGGCGAGTTGAAGTTCCAGGGCAGGACGATGTTGAACATCAGCGCGAAACCAACGGCCATTTCCGAATAGCCGGAGAAATCAAAATAAATTTGAAACGTGTATGCAAGCGCGCCCATCCACGACTCGAAAAGAGTGAGCGTCGTCGTCGCGGCGGCGGTGAACACACTGTCGGCGAAGGGGGCCAGCCGATCGGCCAGAAAGACCTTCTTGCACAGGCCGATGACAGCGATGGTCAGCCCGAGCGCGATGTTGGCCGAGCGCGGTCTATAGGTTACCGGGGCGGCGAATTGGGGCATCATCTCCTTGTGATGGATGATCGGACCGGCGATGAGGTGGGGAAAGAAAGTGACGAACAGCAGGTACAAAATAGGGTCGTATTCCTTCGCCTCGCCCCGGTAGGCGTCCATCAGGAAGGCAATCTGGGTAAAGGTGAAGAAGGAAATGCCTAGCGGCAGTAGGACATCCGAATGGGGCAGCCACGTTTCGAAATGAGCCGCGAGTGACGCCAGGAAGCCCGAATACTTATACCATCCCAGCATGCCGAGATCGAAGACCAGCCCGCTGGTCAGCAGCATCCGCCGGACCATCAAGTCCATCGAGGTGCGGCCATGGACCAGCAAGATGCCTACCACATAGTTGACCGCGATCGAAAGAAACAACGGGGCCAGATTGGCTATGTCCCACCAGGTGTAAAATCCGACCGAGGCGAGAGCCAGGAAGCCGGCTGACCAGCGAGGCGAGAAGCGACCGAGGAAATAGAAGGCGGCCAGGGAGACTGGCAGGAAGACGAGTAGGAATTGGTGGGAATTGAACAACATCTCTCAGTCTTCTGCGTAGCCACCCCTGGCAGTCAAGCCCACCCAGACCCACGGTGCGCCTATTGCGGCTTATGAGCCAAGACGATGAATTCATTCGACTTATGACCGATATATTCGAAGGACGAAAAGCCAATATCGTCGGTCACGAAGGAATGGAAGAGTTCGGCAAATTTCTCTGCCGTTCGTGGGCAGTAGCAGCGAAGATTTCCCTCTTGATCCGGCCGCAGCTTGTATTCAAACGTATCCTCGTCAATAAACTGTCCGTGGGCCGAAAACTCAGCCTCCGGACCATTAATGTCAGCAATAATCTTGCCGCCCGGCTTAAGGACACGAAAAAACTCGTTGATCATAGCCTGAATGCGCGCCTTTGTTTCAAGCAGGGACAGCACACTCATGCACACGACGTAATCAAAAGTGGCATCAGCGAACGGCAGAGCCGTGGCGTCGGGCTCGACTCGCATTATTGTCGCTCGATCACCGATTTTACGCCGCATCAGGTCTATCGACTCTTCGGCAGCGTCCATCGCTACGACTTGATAACCGGCGTCAATCATATGAATGGTATTTGCGCCCGTACCCGCGCCGAAATCGAGGAGCATCCCCGGATTTTTTTTGAAATACCAAGCCTCCAATCGAACTAAATCCAAATTTGGATACTTTTTATCGTACCCAGAACGGTAAATTTCCTCATATTTCTCGACGTTCTTGTCAACCGTCAGGGTCATGTTTTCAGTATCCTGTTGTCTTGTCGACCACATTCTGGAGCGGCAGCCCCGCCAAGAATAGGCGGATATTAGTTTTGATCAGCTGTATGTTCCGTTCCGCGAATTGGTCTGATACACCAGCCTTGTGCGGAGTGACAAGAACGTTGTCCAATTTCAGGATGGGATGGTCGGCAGGTAATGGCTCTGGGTCGGTAACATCCAGGCCGGCCGCCGCGATCTGGCCGGAAACGATAGCTGTGGCCAGCGCCTCAAGAACGGTTGTTCCGCCCCTCGAGACGTTGATGTAGTAGGCGCCCCGTTTCATGTGAATAAATGAAGTGGCATCCATACAGTTGCGGGTCAGGGGCGTTAGCGGCGCAGCCATGATAACGATATCTGCATGAGGAAGCGCCAAGTGCAGTTGATCGAAAGCCCATTGATGTTCGATGAATGAGGCGAGGGGCATCAACGTGGTGGTTACGGCCGAGATTCGGGCGCCGAACGCGCTCAATTTTTCGGCAATGCCGAACCCGATGCCGCCCAGGCCGATGACCAATATGCGCTTGCCGTAAATCTCGATTGGTGCCGGGGTTTCGGCAGCGCTGCGGCCGCGGCCATACCAATGCAGCCGGCGGGTCAGCGACAGGAGCAGGGCGACGGCGTGTTCCGATACTTCAGGCCCCTGGATTATCTTGCCGTTGGTCATGACAAAGCTGGTGCGGGAAAGGCCGTCGAACCAGTACGTGTCAATGCCCGCCCCCGGTGCATGCACCCATCGAAGCTTGGGCATACGGGCAAGTCGCTCAGGCTGGAACACGGCGTCGAAATGTTGGCGACGCAAACCAATCACAGCCTCGACATCATCCGTACCATTAAAACTGGTGACCTCGAACGACAAGAAAGAAACTTCCGGGAACGCCTCTTTCAGCTGCAATTGCCGCTCATTTGGAAAGCCGGCGAGGAGGAGGCAGGGTTTCACGTCAAATCCCCCATCTGAAACGGTGTGCAAATTGTAGCGAGATTATGGAAGATCTGCCCAATTGATAGGCCAGGGTCCTGATCGGTACGGATGAAATCCTCGACGTAGCGGGCATAAGCTGCGACATCGCGCGTTGATGCTGCCTTGATTGCAGCCGGGTCGGGCGCCGTAGCATCGAGCACCGTCATCCCCAGCCGCCCGGCTAAAGCCTGCGGCGCACGATAGGCATATTTCAGCTTGTCCAGCCAGGGGGTCGAGTAGACAAGTAGGGGCTTGTCGAATAGTACGGCTAAATTTGCAGCCGTACTATAGGCACAAATCGCCAGCCGAGAATCACGGATCAGTCCTGCCGTGTCACCCCGGACTATTCTGCGTCCCCCAAATGCGTTCGGTTTTCCACTATAATCGGCCCGCGGGTGCGCGGCGATTACCACGGCCGTCTCTAGCGTCCGCTCGATTACGTCGAAGAACTTTGTCGCTATTCGCGACCACTTATCGGCGTCGATGGCCTGGCAAAAGCCCCGGGCGTTGGCTCCGGGATGCAAACCAAAGCCTTGGTCGATATAGACAGCGTAGTTGTCGTCGGCCCGATGACGCTGCTCGGATACTAGGTGCTGATAGGTCGTGTAATCTTGAGCGTGGCTCCAGATCGGCCGGGTTTCCGAGCCAACCAATCTCCGGGGTAATACGCTTTTCCTGCCGCCATAGACAATCCAGTCGGCCTGACGCAGGCCGAGCATTCCCAACGGAAGGCGATTGAGCAGCGCCGTCTCCCAGCGGATGGGGTCGCGAAGTTTGGAAAATAGTTGCCCTATACCACCGGGCCGTGACGACGAAAAGGGTATGGCATTGTTGGCGAGCAGCACATATGGTGTTCGAGATGCACTAAGCGCTCTCAGTATTTCGAGATTATCGGCGTAGACAGCACCTGATCCCACTAGGCATATGACAAGCGAGGCCGCATCAAATATTGCGGTTGCCGCCTTCAAATCGGCAGTTTGGCTCGCAACTATATATTCGACGTCTTTCGGGACAATTTCGGGGTGCCGGACATGCACCACGCCACGCATAACGATGTCCGCCGCATCGATAATGTGAATGTAACAGCCTAAAGCGAGCAGTTCATGAACGCCGAATCGGGCGTATTCCTTCGCACCAAAGGGCATTTGAGTCAAAAAAGCGACTGATGTCTTCATGTATCGATACGACCAACTGACAGATGATAGTTTCTAATAACCTTTATTCTTGCCGATACAGCAAGTGCCGCACCATAGCCTACTTGCGATATCCGGGCAACCATCAACCTCCAAGCCGGCTCTTTCTCGATACCGGTAGCGGGCAGGATGCTGCAGCGAGCTCCACGATGTCAAAACCGTGAGTGCCATATTCAGGCAAGGTCCGAGATCCGATCTGGCGGGCTTCGACATGGGCAATGACGTGGCCGCAGCCGCTGTCCGTTAGTTGAGTGGCCAATCGATCAAACCCACCGTTTCCTGGTGCTTCCAGGTTAGCCGCTAAATGAGTGATGTTGGCGCGGCGCAATTGCTGCCAGAACACCATGGGATCGAGGCTTTCCGGCCGAATCTCGATTTCGGCCTGGTCGTAGCCGTGTACGTAGAAATAGGGAACGTCGAGGTAGTAGTTGAGCTGGCGCTGCTGCACTGCCACGCGGTCGTCGGATACGAGATGTCCGTTCAGCCAGTGGGCCAGATCATACCCGCTGACATTGCGCTCAAGGAAGGCGTCGCGGCCCTCACTGCCCAGCAGATGGCGCAAATAGTTCAGGCTGTAGATTCCCGCCCCGGCGGTCTGCAGCAGCAGCACCATCGCGGTCGCCGCCGCCAGTGGCCTGGACAGGACGGGCAGGCGTTTCGTCGCCGGAAGGGCGCTAGCGCCCATCACCAGCAATAGCGTCGGCAGCAGCGGAGCCAAGTGGCGAACCCGCTGCGATGGGCCGAACAGGAACCACGCCGCGTAGGTCAGCGCGACGATCGCCGCCGGCACCGCCAGCGATGCCATGCGGCCGCGCCGTAACGCCAACCCGGCGACGGCGAAGGGCAACAGCAGCAGCGGTGCCGGGCCCAGCCCGGTGCGCCCGGATTCGAACACCGGCTGGGCCTCCAGCGTCGCCTTGAAGGGATAGGCCAGCAGCCACCAGAGATTTTGCGGCACCAGCTTCTCGCTGCCGAAAAAGGCGCTGGCCATGAAGGTCTGTTGGGCCGCGTTCCACGGCACGCCATCCCGGTAGGCGATCTTGCCGAACAGCATGGGGAACACCGGGTCGCCGGTGTTCCACCAGTTCCAGCCGTACCACTGGCATCCGGCCACGGCCACCGCCAGGCCGAACGCCAGGGAGTTGCCGACCCGGCCCGGCCGCGCCGCCAGCGCCAAGCCGACCGCCGCGACGATGAACAGGCCGGGGTATTTCGACGCCGCCAGGAACCCGCCGAACAGGCCGGCCAGGGCGGCGAAACGCCAGCCGCCTTTTCCACTCGCCTCGGCGGCGGCGAAGGCGGCGGTGGTGGCGAACATGGCGAGGCGGACCTCGATCTGGCCGCTGCCGGCGGCGGCCACCACCAGCGGTACCGTCTGCCACACCAGGGTCAAGGCCAGCGCGGCGTTGAAGTCCATGCGGCGCCGCGCCAGGGCGAACAGCAGCGCCGCCGCGCCCCAGCCGGACACCGCGCACCACAGGGTCATGCCCCGCTCACCGCCGAGGTCGAGGGCGGCCAGATACGTCATCTGGCACAGCAGCGGAATGGCACCGTCGACGGCGCGCGGGAAGAAGATCAAATGGCCGGCGGCCAGCACTTCCTTGGGGATGGCGAAATGGTAGGCGAGGCTGTCGGCATCGGCCGGCGGCGCCATCGCCTCGATGAGGTCGAGGCCGGCCAGCATCGCCAGCAGCGTCAACAGCGCCCAGCCCCAGCGATCGATTCTCGCTTCCACCCGCCAGGCGCCGCCGAGCAGCGGCAGTCCGGCCAGCCCCAGCGCGCACAGGCCGCCGACGGCCCAGGGCGATAGGGCGCCGGCCAGGGCCAGGAAGAACATGGCCCAGCCGAGTAGGCCGAAGCCGGCGGCGAAGGCCCAGGCGGGCCGTTCCCCGACGGGCAGTCGCCCCAGGCAGCCCAGCGCCCGCAGCAGCAGGGCGCCGCCGCCGAGCGTCCCCGCCGTCAACAACAGGAGCGCCGGCGCGCTCATAGGCCGATCAGCCGCCGAAGCGCGGGCAGCAATTCGGTGAATTGCCGCAGGTAGAGGGCGGTGGCCGCCACCACCCAAACCCAAGCCGCGCTTTCGATGATTCTCACCCTCACCCGCGCACTCCCTGGCGTCGGCGTCAGTCCAGTTCGAAGGCGTTCTTATAATCGAGCTTCAACGCCGGGTCCTGGTCTTCCTTCCTGAGGAAGCAATTGCCGACGGTCAGCACCTCGATCTCGCTGCCCATGAAGCAGCGAAAGGCGTCCTCGGGGGTGCAGACGATGGGTTCGCCCCGCACGTTGAAGCTGGTGTTGACCACCACCGGGCATCCGGTGAGTCCCTTGAAGGCCGAGATCAGCGCGTGATAGCGCGGATTGGTGTCGGCGTGGACGGTCTGTACCCGGGCCGAATAATCGACGTGGGTGACCGCCGGGATGGTCGAGCGCGGCACGTTCAGCTTGTCGATGCCGAACAGCGCCTGTTCTTCGGCGGTCATGGCGCGGCGATGCTCGTCCTTGACCGGCGCCACCAGCAGCATGTAGGGCGAATCGCCGTCCAGTTCGAACCAATCGGCGACGTCCTCGCGCAAGACGCTGGGGGCGAAGGGGCGGAAGCTCTCGCGGTATTTGACCTTGAGGTTCAGCAGCTTCTGCATCGAAGGCGAGCGTGGGTCGCCGAGGATCGAGCGGCCGCCCAGCGCCCGCGGGCCGAATTCCATGCGGCCCTGCATCCAGCCCACCGCCTTTTCCTCGGCCAGCGCTTGGGCGGTCGCGGCGATCAGCGCATCGTCGGCGAGCACGGAGAACCGGGCGCCGGCGGCTTTCAGTCGCGCCTCGATGTCGGTCTGCTCGAACACCGGGCCCAGATACGAGCCCCGCATCGCGTCCTTGCCCGGCGTCACCTTGCGGGCCTCGCCCTTGAACAGATGGGCGCCGGCCAGCGCCGCGCCCAAAGCTCCACCGGCGTCGCCGGCCGCCGGCTGAATCCAGATGTTGTCGAAGACGTTCTCGCGCAGCAGCTTGCCGTTGGCGACGCAATTGAGCGCCACGCCGCCGGCCAGGCACAGATTCCGCGCCCCGGTCTCACGGGCGATGCCCTTGGCGAGCTTGATCACCACCTCTTCGGTCACCGCCTGGATCGAGGCGGCGATGTCCATGTGGAACTGGGTCAAGGGCGCCTTATCGGGTTGGCGTACCGGCTGGCCGAACAGAGTGGCGAACGAGTCGTTGGTCATGGTCAGGCCGGTGCAATAATCGAAATACGACTGGTCCAGCCAGAAGCTGCCGTCCTCTTTGACATCAATGAGGTTGTCGAGGATCAGCTTGGCGTACCTGGGTTCGCCGTAGGGGGCCAGCCCCATCAGCTTGTACTCGCCCGAATTGACCTTGAAGCCGGTGTAATAGGTGAAGGCGGAATAGAGCAGCCCCAGCGAATGGGGGAAATGGATTTCGCGGTGGATTTCGAGCTTATTGCCCGAGCCGAAGGACAGCGAGGTGGTGGTCCACTCGCCGACTCCGTCCATGGTCAGCACCGCCGCCTCCTCGAAGGGCGAGGGAAAGAAGGCCGACGCCGCGTGGCTTAAGTGGTGCTCGGCGAACAACAGCTTGTTTTGCCAGTCGAAGTCCTTGGCGAACTTCTTGAATTCCTTGGTCAGCAGATCCTTCTGGAACAGCTTTTCCTTCAGCCACAGCGGCATCGCCATGCGGAACGAGGCGAACCCCCGGGGGGCGAAGGCGAGGTAGGTTTCCAGCAGTCGCTCGAACTTGATGAACGGCTTGTCGTAGAACACCACCGCGTCGAGATCGGCCAAGCCGCAGCCGGCCTCGGCCAGGCAATAGCCGATGGCGTTCTTGGGAAAGGCGGCGTCGTGCTTCTTGCGGGTGAAGCGCTCCTCCTGCGCCGCCGCAACGACGTTACCGCCCTCGACCAGCGTCGCCGCGCTGTCGTGGTAGAGCGCCGATATGCCGAGAATGCGCAAGGGGGCCGTCCTTCGCTCAGAACAGGGTGTAGATGAAGGGCGCCACCGCCGAGCCCTGGCTAAGAACGATGAGGCCGCCAAACAGGACCATCATCACCAGCACCGGCAGCAGCCAGAACTTTTTGCGGGTCTTGAGGAAAGACCAGAGCTCGATCAGGAAGGCCATGGGTTGGTTTCCTAAAATTGATTCCGCATGGTTTCGGGCGCCGGTCCCGGCGGCAGACGATGGATCCAGTAGCTGGTCGCCCCGGGATCGCGTTTCCGCCGCAACGGGTCCTTGCCGGTCAGGCGCATCAGCAGCCCCACCGGAGTGACGGTGACGAAGAACAGCAGGCCCATCACCACCGGGGTGACGATGTGGTGCAACACCATGCCGAAGCGGAACCACAGCAGGTTCAGTGGCTTCAGTGCCCTTGGCAGGGTCAGGGCGGCGACCAGGAAGGCCAGGGCGGCGCCCAGCGCCCACAGCCTGGGCTCGCCGCCATGGGCCAGCGGCGCCACGCCGACTAGGGTCAGGACGGCGGCGAAGACCAATCCGAACGAGCGCTCGGACCCCACCGGCACCTCGGCCTTGCGGGAGAAATCCTCGTGCGTGACGCCTTTGTTCATCCGACGGACACCCGTACTGTTCGTGCGGATGGTTACCATCCCCGCTATCGGCGTCCAAGCGATATTTGGGCGCCGGTCAGGCCAGACGGCTGTCGGACAGGGTCCTGAACTGGCGGTTGACCACCATCAACATGGCCAGGTCGATTTGGGACACCGCCTGGATTTCGGCCAGCAGCGCGTCGGTACGGTCGACGGCGACCCGGTTGCCGGCGATCCAGCCGGCCAATGCTTCGGTCGGCGCCAGCCCCGGGGCTTCGGCCGCCACGGCGGTGGTGATATCGCGCTGATGGCCGTAGAGATCCTCGATCGCCGCTGTCGCCGCCAGCTTGTCCCAATGGCCGCGCGCCGACAGGCCCTGCGCCGTCGCACGCAGGCGGCCGAGGGCGAAGCGGGCGCCGACGGCGAAATAAAGGCCGCCGGCTTCCTCGACGGTCAGGCCGTGGCGGGCGGCGATGCGCACGATGTCGGCGGCCGAGGCCAACACGATCAGGCCGCTGACCCGGTGGGCCAGATCGGTGGGTACGCCCTGGGCGACGAATTCGCCGGCGCGAGCCGCCTGGGTCTCGGCCAGTTCGGGCGGCAGCAGCCGCTCCAACGCCGATTCCAGCGAGACGATGCCGTGGGACAGTTCGGCGGTGGTGGCGCCGATGTCGAAGGGCACCGGCACCGAGCGCAGCACCCGGGCGGTGGCGCGCTCCAGCAGGCGGTTGGCCTCGATCAGCATGGCGGTCTGGGTGGCGGCGGGAACCTTGCCGTCCAGGGCCTCGACCGCAGACCAGATTTCGCGCAGGCGGAAGGCGTCGCGGGCGACGATGTAGGCCCGGGCGATGTCGGCGGGGCCGAAGCCGGTCTTTTCCATTACCTCGGCGACGAAGGCGATGCCGACCCGGTTGATCATGCTGTTGGTGACGGTGGTGGCGATGATCTCGCGGTGCAGGCGGTGGCGCTGGATATCGGCGGCGAAGCGTTCGCGGATGGGGGTGGGGAAATAGCGGGCGAGGTCGGCGCCGAGGAAGGAATCGTCGGGCAGGTCGGAATGCAGCACGGCGTCGTAAAGCCAGATCTTGGCATAGGCCAGCAGCACCGCCAATTCGGGCCGCACCAGCCCCTGGCGCTGGGCGGCGCGGCGCGTCAGCGTCTCGTCGTCGGGCAGGAATTCGATGGCGCGGTCGAGCCGTCCGGCCTTTTCCAGCAGGCGCATGAAACGGGCGCCGGCATCCAGCAATTCCGCCGATTGCGCCTCCATCACACTGATCGCCTGGGTCTGCAGGGTGTTGTGGCGCAGTACCAGCGCCGCCACCTCGTCGGTCATCGACGCTAGCAGCGAATCGCGTTGCTTGGCCGTCAGGTCGCCGGCGGCGACCACGGTGTCGACCAGAATCTTGATGTTGACCTCGTGGTCCGAGGTGTCGACGCCGGCGGAATTGTCGATGGCGTCGGTGTTGAGACGGCCTCCCGCCTGGGCGTACTCGATACGGCCCAACTGGGTCATCGCCAGGTTGGCGCCCTCGCCGACGACACGCGCCTTCAATTCACGGCCATCGACGCGCAGCGCCTCGTTGGCGCGGTCGCCGGCCTCGGCCTGGCTCTCGCCGTGCGCCTTGACGTAGGTGCCGATGCCGCCGAAGAACAGCAGGTCGACCGGTTGGACCAGCAGGGCGCGGATCAGCGCCGCCGGGGCGATGCTATCGACGGTCAGGCCGAAGCGGGCCTTCATCTCGGGGCTGACCGGGATGGTCTTGGCCGAGCGCGAAAAAACGCCGCCGCCGGGCGACAGCGCCGCCGGGTCGTAGTCGGGCCAGGCCTTGACCTCGTCGAACAGCCGTCGGCGTTCGGCAAGGCTCCTGGCCGGATCTGGGTCGGGATCGACGAGGATGTGGCTGTGGTTGAAGGCCGCCACTAGGCGGGCGGTCGGCGACAGCAGCATGGCGTTGCCGAAGACGTCGCCCGACATGTCGCCGATGCCGATGACGGTGAAGGGTTCGGTCTGGCAATCCAGCCCCAGCTCGCGGAAATGGCGCTTGACCGCCTCCCAGGCGCCGCGGGCGGTAATGCCCATGCTTTTATGGTCGTAGCCGCGGCTGCCGCCCGAGGCGAAGGCGTCGCCCAACCAGAAGCCGCGCGCGACCGAGATGGCGTTGGCGATGTCCGAGAAACTGGCGGTGCCCTTGTCGGCGGCCACCACCAGATAAGGGTCGTCGCCGTCGAGGCGCACCGTCGCCGCCGGCGGAACCACCGTCGTGCCGGCCAGATTGTCGGTGAGGTCGAGCAGGCTTTCCATCATGGTCTGGTAGCAGGCGACGGCCTCGGCCTGCAGCGCCTGGCGACCGCCTTCGGCCGGCGGCCGCTTGACGACGAAGCCGCCTTTGGCGCCGACCGGCACGATCACCGCGTTCTTGACCATCTGGGCCTTCATCAGGCCAAGGATCTCGGTACGGAAATCCTCGCGGCGGTCGGACCAGCGGATGCCGCCGCGCGCCACTCGTCCGCCCCGCAGATGGATCGCTTCGACCCGGGGAGAGTAGACCCAGATCTCCACCAGCGGGCGCGGCGCCGGCAATTCGTCGACGGCGCGCGAATCCAACTTGAAGGCCAGCGCCGGCCGAGGCCCGCCATCGGCGCCGTTCTGGAAATAATTGGTGCGCAGCGTCGCCCGGATCAGGTTAAGAAAGCGACGCAGGATGCGGTCGTCGTCGGCGCTCTCCACCGTCGCCAGCAACGCTTCGACGCGGGAATCGGCGACGGCGGCATCCTTGCCGGCGGGGTCGAAGCGGGCCAGGAAGGCCTGGATCAGCGTCGTCGCCACCGCCGGGTTGTCGGCCAAGGCCCGTTCGATATAGGCCTGGCCGTGGGCGATGCCGGCCTGACGCAGGTACTTGGCGTAGGCGCGCAGCACCGCCACCTGGCGCCAGTCGAGGCCGGCCTTCAGCACCAGCCGATTGAAGCCGTCGTTTTCCGCCTCGCCCCGCCACACCCGCACCAGCGCCTCTTCGAAGGCCAGGCGGCGCTCGGCCAGGTCGATGGACGCGCCGTCGGCGCCTTCCACCTCGAAATCGTGAATCCACACCGGCGTGGCGGCGCCCTCGGCGCGGATCTCGTGCGGCAATTCGGCGATCACTTTGAGGCCGGTGGCCTCCAGCATCGGCAGCAGATCGGACAGCGCCACCGCGTCGGCGGCATGAAACAGTTTCAGGCGGGCCTGGTGGTCGGCCGCCTCGACCGGGCGCGACAGGACCACGGCGATGTCATCGCCGGTTCCCACCCGCTCGATTCTTTCGATGTCGGCGACCGCCACCGCCACCGGGTGGCGTTCGCGGTAGGAGGCGGGGAAGGCCTGGCCGTACTTGCGGGCCAGCCCCAGGCCGGCGATTTCACCGTGAGCCTGCACCAGAGCCAGCTGCAAATGGTCCGACCACGAGCGAGCGGCCTCGGCGATGCGGCCCTCCAGCTCGCGCTCGTCGACGGTCGGAACGGTGCTCGCTTCGGTGCGGATGATCAGGTGCAGGCGGGCCAGCGGCAGATCGGCGACCTGGGTGGTGTAGGCCGCGACCCTGCCGCGATAGGCGGCCTCGAGCAATGCCTGGACCGTCAGGCGCAGCGGCGTGTCGTAGCGGTCGCGCGGCAGGAACACCAGGCACGAGACAAAGCGCTCGAATTCGTCCCGGCGGACGAACAGCGCGGCGCGCGGCCGGGCGGTCAGGCGGAGGATGCCGATGGCGGTGGCGAACAGCGAATCCTCGGCGCTCTGGAACAATTCGTCGCGGGGATAGGTCTCGAGGATATGGGCCAACGCCTTGGCGTCGTGGCCGAAGGGCGAAAAATCGGCGCGTGCCATGCACCGCGCCAGCTTGTTCCGCAGCAGCGGTATTTCGGTCGGGCTGATGGTGTAGGCGGCGGCGGTGAACAGGCCGACGAAGGTGTCCAAGCCGACGACGCGGCCCTTGGCGTCGCAGCGCTTGATCCCCACCACGTCCATGTGGACCGAGCGGTGGACGGTGGCGAAGCGGGCCGATTTGGTCACCAGTAGCAGGCCGGGGCGGTGCAGGAAGGCCCGCACCTCGTCCGGCATGTCGGCCAGCGACAGCTTGTCGTCGAACACCCAGGAATCGGGGTTTCGCAGCAGCCCCAGCCCAACACCTTCGACCGTCACCCGGTCTTCGGCGGGAAAAGTGAAGCGGCGGAAGCCGAGGAAGGTGAAGTGATCGTCGTGCAACCAGTCAAGGAAGGCGGCGGCCTCTTCCGATTCGCCGCCGCGCGGCAGTCCCGCCGCCGCCGCCTTGAGGGCGGAGCGCATCTTCCGCCAGTCGGCGACCGCCGCCCGCACGTCGCCCAGCACGCGCTCCAAATTCTCGACGACCTGGCGGTGACCGGCCGCGTCCTGGCGGTCGATTTCGACGTGCATCAGCGATTCGGCGGCGCCGGGGCCGTCCTCGGCCATTGCCGCCAAGGTTTCCAGGCGGCCCCGTGGATCGCGGGTCGCCTTGAGCACCGGATGGACCAGCAGGTGGACCGATATGCCGAGCCGGGCCAGCTCGGCGGTCACCGAATCGACCAGGAACGGCATGTCGTCGTTGACGATCTCGATGATCGAGTGGCGCGACGTCCAACCGTCGCGCTCGGGATCGGGGGCGAAGGCGCGGACCTTGGCAGCGTCCTTGTCGCGCCGGCCGGCGAGGGACAGCAGGCTGACCACCGCGCCATAGACGCCCAGCGCCTCGGTTCCCTCCAGGTCGCCGACGCCGATTCCGGCCAGATAGGCCCGCGCCATCGTCAGCGCGGCGGCGGCGCGGGGTGGCTCCAGGCGACTGTGGGCCAGGGCCGCGACCTCTTCGACCAAGGTCGCCTTGAGGAAATCGGCCGACGCTGTCATGGCGACCCCCGCTCGATTTCGGTCCGGCCCCGGTAGCTGGACCGCTCTTTTAGGCTAGGCATTGCGGCCAAGTTTTCAACCGCATTTACCGCGCGGCGGGCGTACCTTCGGTCAAGGCTTCCAGAATATTGCGGGCGATGGCGTCGTTGCCGACGATGTTCGGATGGGCGTCGTTGCGGGTGCGGATGATCTGGTGGCGCGGTTCGACGAAGCGGATTCCCTCTTCGGCGGTGAATCGGCGCAGAATTTCGTTCGGCCGCAGATAGCGTTCCTTGACCTCGGCGGTGGCGGCGACGTGGTGCCAGTCGACGTCCCAGTTCCAGCGGCCGTCTTCGTAATCCGACGATATCAGCAGGCGCGCCCCGCCGGCCTCGGCCAGCGCCTTGGCTCGGCGGGCGAGGGCGAAGAACAGCCGCCACTGCTCGTCGCTCTGGCCGAATTCCGCGCGCCACATGCTGCCGACGTCGCCTTCCTGGGCGTTGACCCGCTCCGCCATGCGCAGCAGGTCGGGGGCGACGTCCTCCAGGCCATGGCGGTGGATGACGGCGGCGATCATGGCCTCGTCGGGGTTCTTCAGCCGGCGCAGATCATCGGCGAAGGCGTCGGAAGCCCTATCCCCCAGCCACAGGCGCATCAGCGCGACCTGGCCCGGGGTCAGCTCGAAGCGGCCCTTGCGGAGCGCCAGCAGCGCCTTCCAACCGCCATAGGCGCGTTTCACCACCTCGGAATGGCGGAAGAAGAACTCCTGCACCAGCTTTGCGCGGGATAGCTTGTAGCCGGGATTGGCGTTGCGCCGGGCGGCGCCGTCGGGGCCGATGTCGTAGTAGAAGGGCCGGCGCTCGCCGAACTTGCCGCCCTGGCGCCACAGCAGGTTGTCGGTCAGGTCGTTGCCACAGAAATGAATGACGACGGCGTCGGGATGGTAGCGCATCCCCTCTTGTTCCAGCGCCTCGACCTCCTGGTCGGTTCCCCAGGCCGAGTAGGCCAGGGAAATGACCTCGGCCCTGATGCCCGCCTGGTTCAGGCGCTCTTCGAGCTGGCGGCCGACGGTCTTTTCGGCGGGCGTGACGAAGCCGAAGATGTTCGAATCGCCCAACAGCAGCACGCGGAAGGTGCCGGCGGGTTTGGCGAAGTCGTGGTCGCGGTCGCGCCAGCCGCGCCGGTTCGCCCGGTTCAGGTAAAGAACGCCGCTGTCGGCGTCGCGTACCGCCGTCAATTCGCCGCCGTCGAACCCCCAGCCGTAGCGCCGCCCCTGTTCGCCGCCGCTCCAGCCGACGCCGACTAGGGCGGTGGGCGCGGCGAGCCGCAGCGCCAGTTCGATCAGTCCCAGCCCGGCGATCAAGACGACAAGCAAGGCGACGAGCGGAACCAGGACGGGATGACGGGACATGGGAAAAAGCCTCAACGATGGTCGGGGCGGCCGGCGGCGCGGGCCAGTTGCATCAACGCCCGTGACGTCAGCTCGGCGGCGGGCATGCCGGTGGTCTTGCAATCGGCCTCGGCCTCGATCAGCACTTCCAGCGCCTTGCCCAGGCGGTCGGCCGGCCAGCGTCCCAATTGGCGGCGGAAGCGGTCGGCGGCCTTGAAGATCACCGGCGGCTTCAACGCTTCCATCGCCTGGGCGGCCGAGCGACCCTCGGACATCAGGCCGGCGGCGAAATGCAGGCGCTGGAAATGCCGGGCCACCGAGCGCAGCACCGACACCGGCTGGTTGCCCTCGCCGAGCAGGCGGTCGAGCACCCGCTGGGCGGTAGCGTGGTCGCCGTCGGCGGTGGCCAGTGCCAGATCGTCGAGCGACAGGGCGGCGCTGTCGCCGACCGAGGCGGTCGCGTCCTCAATGCGAACGCGGCCGGGTCCGCCCATATAGAGGGCCAGCTTGCCCAGCTCGGCGCGGGTCAGGCGGCGGTCGCCGCCGAGATTGTCGGCGAGGAAGGCCAGGGCGTCGGGCTCGGCGGTCAGGCCGGCGGACCTCAATTCCTCTTGGATAACCGTGGCCAGGCTGCCGCCGTCATCGGCGTAGCAGGCGATGGCGGCGGCGTTGGCGGCCCCTTCGAACAATTTGCGCAAGGACGATCGCGGCCCCAGTTCACCGCCCTCCAGCACCACCAGCGCGTCGCCCTTGGGGTCGGTAAGGAAGGCGGAAATCGCGGTGGTGACGGAATCCGAGGCGTCGCGGACCACCACCACCCGTCGGCCGCCGGTCAGCGCGATGGCGGCGGCCTCGTCGGCCAAGCGGGCCGGGTCCTCTTTGAGGCGGGCGGGGGTCAACTCGGCGATGCGGAAGGGGTCGTGGCGGTCTGGTACCACCCCGGCGGTCAGACGATCCACCCGTTCCCGCACCAAGCCGGTATCGGGGCCGTAGACCAGGACGGCGCGGGCGCCCGGATCGGGCGCCTTGATAAAGCCCTCGACGCGGCCGGAGGCGATCTTCACGGCAGTTGTCGCGGCTCCGCCGGGGGCGGCGTCAAATCTTCCAGGGGGCGCGGCGGCGCGACCCGCAATGCCGCCTTCGACTTCGGGTCCGCCAGCCAGGCGGCGACCTGATCGCGGATGTCGTCGGCGATCATGCCGATGGCGCGCTCCTCGGCATCGCGCTCGACCGCGACGCTGCCATAGCGCGGACCAAGGAAATTGACGCTGACCACCGCCTTGGCGTTGCCGGAAAAGCCGGTCTTGCCGGTATCATTAACGAACCTGAACCCCGCGTTCAGAGCCATCTCGCCCAGCGTCGCATAGGAGTTTTTCTGCCGCCCCAAGCCGCTCATGCTTTCGGAAAGTTCGACGGTCAGCGTGTAGGCGGGGTTGGCGGGTTCGCCGGAGGGTGTCAATCGCTCGATCAGGGCGTTGCGCAGCATCTGGCCGTTGCGGTTGTTGATCTGATTGACGCGGACGCCGTCCAGGCGCTCGCCGACGGCATTGTTCTGGGCCTTGCGCGGTCCGTACAGGGGCTCGAAGCCGCAGCCGACCGGCCCCAGCGCGATGACGACGATGAGAAGAAGGGCTCTAGACCACCACATTGACGATCCGGTTGGGCACGACCACCACCTTGCGCGGTGGTTTCCCCGACATTGCCGTGATCACCTGGGCCTGCGCAAGGGCCGTTTCCTCGGCCAGCTTCGGATCGGCATCCTTGGGCAGGTCGATGGTGGCTCTCAGCTTGCCGTTGACCTGCACGGCGACGGTGACGCTGTCCTCGACCAGCAAAGCCGGATCGGCGATCGGCCAAGCGGCCTCGGCGACCAGACCGGCCTGGCCCAGTTCGGCCCACATCTCCTCGGCCAAATGCGGCATCATCGGGCCGACCAGCCGCGCCGCCGCATCCAGCCCCTCACGCAGCACCCAGCCGGCACCGGCCGCGTTCGCCGGCAATTCGGCCAGCGCGTTGGTGGTCTCGCGGATACGGGCCACCGCCTTGTTGAAATGGAAGCGCTCGAGATCGTCGCCGACGGCGGCGATCGCCTTGTGCACGATCCGGCGGACCTTGGCCGCCTCGTCCGACAATTCGGGCATCGGCGCCCCGGGGGGCGGCAACTCGACCGCCGGCGCCACCACCATCCGCCACAGGCGGTTGACGTAGCGCCAGGCGCCGTCGATGCCGGAATCGGTCCATTCCAGATCGCGCTCGGGCGGTGAATCCGACAGCATGAACAGCCGCGCCGTATCGGCGCCGTAGGTGGCGATGATGTGGGCGGGATCGACGACGTTGCGCTTCGACTTCGACATCTTTTCCGAGCGGCCGGCACTGACCGGCGCTCCGGATTGGGCGTGGCGCAGCCCGCCGTCCTCGCCCTTGGCCACCTCGTCGGGATAGAGCCAGCCGCCATCGGCGCCCTTGAAGGTCTCGTGACAGACCATGCCCTGGGTAAGCAGGCCGGCGAACGGCTCGGCGACGCCGAGATAGCCGCATTCCCGCATCGCGCGGGTAAAGAAGCGCGAATAAAGCAGGTGCAGCACCGCGTGCTCGATGCCGCCGATGTACTGGTCGACCGGCAGCCACTTGTCGGCGGCTTCGCGGTCGAAGGCGACGTCGTCGCGGGTCGGCGAGCAGAAGCGGGCGAAATACCACGACGATTCGAAGAAGGTGTCGAAGGTGTCGGTTTCGCGCCGCGCCGGCTTGCCGCAACTGGGGCAGGCGACGTTCTTCCAGGTCGGGTGGTGGTCGAGCGGATTGCCCGGCTTGTCGAAGGCGACGTCCTCGGGCAGGCGCACCGGCAGGTCCTTCTCGGGAACCGGCACGATGCCGCAATCGGGACAGTGGATGACCGGAATCGGGCAGCCCCAGTAACGCTGGCGCGACACGCCCCAGTCGCGCAGCCGCCAGTTGACGGTGCGGCTGCCGATGCCGGCGGCGTCGATCCGCTCGATCACCCGCGCCTTGGCATCGGGGACGGCCAATCCGTTGATGAAGTCGGAGTTATAGAGCGTGCCGTCGCCGTCATAGGCCTCGGCACCGATGGCGAAGCTGGCCGGATCGGCATCCGGCGGCAGCACCACCGGCTTGACGGCCAAGCCGTACTTGCGGGCGAAGTCGAGATCGCGCTGGTCGTGGGCGGGGCAGCCGAAGATGGCGCCGCTGCCGTATTCCATCAGCACGAAATTGGCGACGAAGACCGGAACCTCCCAGCCTGGAACCAGAGGATGGAGCGCCTTCAGGCCGGTGTCGAAGCCCTTCTTCTCGGCGGTTTCCAGTACCGCCTCGGAGGTGCCCATGCGGTTGCACTCGGCGATGAACGCGGCCAACGGGGCGTTGGCCGCCGCCAGTTCCGCCGCCAGCGGGTGGTTGGGCGAAATGGCGAGGAAGGCGGCGCCGAACAGGGTGTCGGGACGGGTGGTGAAGATTTCCAGCCGCTCGGCCCGGTCCTTCAGCGCCCAGGACAGGCGGGCCCCTTCCGAGCGGCCGATCCAATTCTCCTGCATGATGCGGACCCGTTCGGGCCAGCGCTCCAGTTCGGCCAGCGAGGCCAGCAGGTCGTCGGCGAAGGCGGTGATCTTGAGGAACCATTGCGACAGCAGCCGCTTCTCGACCAGGGCGCCGGAGCGCCAGCCGCGGCCGTCGATGACCTGCTCGTTGGCCAGCACGGTGTTCTCGACCGGGTCCCAGTTGACCCAGGATTCCTTGCGGTAGACCAGGCCGGCCTTGAGGAAGTCCAGGAACATCCGCTGTTCGTGCCGATAATATTCCGGCTCGCAGGTGGCTAGCTCGCGGCCCCAATCGTAGGACAGGCCCATGGACTTCAACTGCTCGCGCATGGCGGCGATGTTCTCGCGGGTCCACTTGGCCGGATGGATTCCGCGTTCGATGGCGGCGTTCTCGGCCGGCAGGCCGAAAGCGTCCCAGCCCATCGGGTGCAGCACGTTGAAGCCCCTGGCCCGCTTGTAACGGGCGACGACGTCGCCCAGCGTGTAGTTGCGCACGTGCCCCATATGGATGCGCCCCGACGGGTAGGGGAACATCTCGAGCACGTAGTACTTGGGACCGGGGGCGTCGTCGCGGGCGAGAAAGCATTGACGCTCCTCCCACTGCCGCTGCCACTTCTCCTCGGTTTCCTTGACGTTATAACGGTCGTCGGTGCGCGCCATGATCCGCGTCGCCAATCCTGTCTGGGAATTACTCTGTATAAATGGGGGCGCGCCGGCGCTATTCGGAGACGATGCGCAGCTGGCGAGCCCGGGTCAGGATCGAATTCTCGATGTCGCCGGCCATCTTGGGATCGACCCGGGTGTCGGCCCAGGCGCCGGTCCCGTCCTTGACCTGCTTGAACACCGTCACCTTGATGCCGTCGGCGCGGAGCGCCCGGTCGATGATGAAGATGTTCAGTTTGAATCGCTCGGACGGCGTTTCGGGCAGCTGGTACCACTCGGTCAGGATGGTGCCGCCGAATGGGTCGGCGTTGGCGATCGGCATGAAGCCCAGGGTGTCGAGCGAGGCCCGCCAGAGGAAGGAATTGACGCCGATGCCGCCGCCGCCCGAGCCGTTCTCGTCGCCCTTCTTCTTGTCGCCGAACAGACCCTCGGCACCGAAGACGGTCTCGCGCTTCTCGTTGCCCATGCGCGGCGCGCTGGCGCCCTTGTCCTTATCGGGATAGACCGCCTTGCCCTCGCCGCAGGCGGACAGCGCCAGCCCGGTCGCCACCATCGCCGCCAATATCAAAGCCTTCGCCAACCGACGTCCCGTCATCTTCACACCTTCACCATGCGCCTCCGCCCCTTCGGCACCATGCGGTTTGGCACGGGCAACGGGCGGTGCGCGATCAAGTCCCGCGCGCGAGAATGCAACGCCACGCGCGTTGGGACAAGAAATGAATCGGGCGCGGCCTCACCACGGATTGGTTTGCGGGTCAAAAGAAAACCACAGAGACACAGAGACACAGGGACGGCTTCCGGACGGCCGTGGCGTTCTTCGCGGCGTCAGGGAGGCCCGTTGCGTCGGGGGGCCTCTGCGCCTCTGTGTCTCTGTGGAGAACCCTTCGCGGCCATATCGCGGAACCAAGCGGGGGTGGCACCGCTATGATGGGCCTTCACCACGGAGATCACGGAGAGGGGCATTGCCCCCGTGGTACCCACTATTCCGGCAACCGCCCTCGCGCGAACGGTTCCGCCTGTGCGCCCGTTGCATATTCGCCACAGTGCGCGGCATTCGACACAGGGGCGCCGGGGCGTTGCTTGACTTGCCCGGTTCGACGTGGCTGGATCAGCCTGTTCGTTCAGTTAGGCGAGGGGCGTGCGCCGCGAGCCTGCGTGACCCTTGCAAGAGATGAGGAGTTGACATGAAGAAGATTCTGTTCGCCAGCACCGCGCTGGTAGCGGCGGGCCTGCTGACCACCGGGTCGGCCGAAGCCTCGGAAAAGATCAAGCTGAGCCTGGGCGGCTTCTCCAAGTGGTGGGTCGTCGGCACTTGGCAGGACCAGGGCTACCAGGATGCCAAGACCGTGAACAACGCTCTCGGCGGCGGCCAGGGCTCGTTGGCCACGGGCAGCACCATCGGTGCGAACTACACCAACGTTGACATCAAGGGTGACAACGAAGTGTGGTTCGGTGGTTCGACCACCCTCGACAACGGCATCAAGGTCGGCGTCGACATCCATCTGGAGGCCGGTGGCCACACCGACGCCACCACCGACACCATCGACAAGTCCTATGTCTTCGTCGAAGGCGGCTTCGGTAAGTTCATCGTCGGCAAGCAGAAGAACGGCACCTACCTGCTGCACGTGACCGCCCCCGACGCGGCCGGCAACTGGAACGAAGGCGGCATCATGACCGCCAACTACGCCATCGCCAAGCCGACCGGCGTCAACCTGATGGCCGGTGGCAACACCACCGCCATCCGCACCACCGACAACGCCACCTCGTTCACCTACGTCGCGCCGACCTTCTACGGCCTGACCGTCGGTGCTTCGTTCCTGCCCTACGGCTACGAAGCCACCCGTGGCGTGGTTGACCTGAACAGCATCGCCAACGTCGTCGCGACCACGGGTGCGGCGGTCAACGCGGCCGTCCGTCAGGTCTACGGTGCCGGCGCCCTGTACGCCAACACCTTCGGCGCCGTCGGCGTCAAGGTTTCGGCCGGCGCCGTCTATGGCGATGCCGCTCCGGGCACCGCGGTGTCCTGGTTCGAGCAGGCCTACGGCACCCAGATCAGCTATGCCGGCTTCACCCTGGGCGGTTCGTACCGTCACCAGCAGGCCAACTATAAGGGTGGCCAGGGCACTACCGTGACCGATCTGGCTCTGGCCGCCACTACTGGCGCTACCTACCAGACCGATGGCGGCAACGGCTCGCTGTCCAACGGCGGTGCGTTCGACGTTGGTCTGCAGTATGCCACCGGCCCGTATGCGATCAGCTTCGCCTACTTCCGGTCGGCGGTTGCCCACCAGATCCTGAGCACCGTCACCACCGGCGGCAACGGCAACGACATCGCCGAGTTCTATCAGCTGTCGGGCAAGTACGCCCTCGGCGCCGGCGTCGACATCCTGGCTTCGGCTGGCTATGCCAGCTACAGCTCGGCCGTGACCAAGAGCAGCACCACTGGCATCTCCAGCGGCGACACTCTGCACAACTCCGGCTGGACCGTCATGTCCGGTATCTCGCTGGCGTTCTAATCGAACGCGAGAGAGAAGTTCTTGGGGAAGGGGCGGCTTCGGCCGCCCCTTTTCTTTTGCCTTGTGACGATCATCCCGGTCCGCGACGCCGTTAAGGCTGTCATTCCGAGAATCTTTCACGCACGAACGGCCGCCGCCGTCGCATGAAAGGTCCCTCGTCGCTGCGCTCGCTCGGGACGACAAGTTGTGAGCAGTCATTCCAAGCGCGAGCTGATGTTATTCAATCAAGGGCGGTCAATTGAGGCGGCGATCATATGGCACGAGGAGCTACGGACTGCGACGCAGCACGACATACCTACGATACATAGTCATAGAACGTCATGGTTTAACCGAGCCCCATAGGCGCTAACTTAAAGGGCGTCATCCCGGACAAGCGAAGCGCGATCCGGGATCCATGTGTCCGCCGCCGCCATGGATCCCGGCTCTTCGCTGCGCTACGGCCGGGATGACGAACGAATAATGAAAGGGCGTACCCGCTTCGTGTCCAAAGCACTTTATGACCGGCGGAGCGGCAAGCGCTCCAAACTTCAGGCCAACGCTCCCACCGCCGCCAGGCCGGCGATGCCGCTTCCCTTCAGTCGCCTGGCCGTCGCCTCGGTGATTCCGCCCAGCGCCAGCACGGGGATTCCGGCGCCTCGGCGGAGAATGACGAAGCGCAGTGGCCCGAGGGCCGCCTTGTCGGGATGACTGAGGGTCGGAAACACCGGCGACAGCAGCGCCGCGTCGATTCCCAGTCGCCGCGCCATCGCCAGGGCTGGTCGCCCATGGCAGGCGGCGGTGACCAGCCGCCGCCGCCGCCGCGCCCAACCCAGCAGCGGCGCCAGTCGGCCCGAGCGCAGTAGGCCCTCGGGCAGATGAATTCCGGCGGCCCCCACCGCCGCAGCCAGCCGCCAGTCGCCCGCCACCAGCAGCGTCAGCCGCCGCCGCCGTGCCAGCGCGGCCAAATTCCTGGCCAGCGCGATCCGTTCGGCGGTGGCGTAATGGCGCAGTAGAATGCCCGCCCCGGCCGGAAGCCGGCGGGCGGCGGGAAGCGGATCGGGCATGCGGCGGTCGTCGGTGACCAGCAGCAGGGCGGGGACGGCCCGCGTGGCGGGGCGCTTGGAATTGAAGCGCGGAGCGGCGTCTGCTAGGTTCATGGCCGTCATCATAGGTCATGGCCGGACGACGCCCAACGGCTTTGCCAACGGCCCCGTCCGGGGCTTCCTTCAAGCCGTAATCGCGGGAAAGGCGGCGGATTGAGCACCGGTTGGGGGCAGCCCAATATCCAGGCGGACGTGGCCCGCGTGGCCCAACTGTTCCAGCGGGGCGACCATGCCGCCGCCGCGATTGGCTGTGAGGCGCTGTTGCGCGCCGACGCGAATTGCGTCCCGGCGTTGCAGATTCTCGGCATCATCGCCTCGATGCGCGACGATCTCGATCTGGCCGCCGGGAATTTCCAAAAGGCGGTGCGGCTGCAACCCGCCAATCCCGCCGGCCATACCAATCTCGGCCTGGTGCGTCAGCGGCAAGGTCGCCTGGACGAGGCGGCGGCCTGCCACGAGGCGGCCCTGCGATTGCGCCGCGACTACCCCGAGGCGCTGACCAATCTGGGGCTGGTCCGCCAGGCCCAGGGCCGAATGGACGAGGCGGAGCGCCTCCATCAGGAGGCGCTCCGCCTGCGGCCCGGCTATCCGGAGGCGCTTACCAACCTGGGTACGGTTTACACCGAGTGGCGGCGCCTGCCGGAGGCCGCCGAGTTACATCGACAGGCGTTGCGCCAACGCCCCGGCTACCCCCAGGCCCTGACCAATCTGGGGTTGGCGTTGCACGGAATGGGCTGGTTCGCCGAGGCGCTGGAGTGTCATCAGGCGGCCCTGCAATCCCAGCCCGATTGCGCGCCGGCCCATAATAATCTGGGGCATTGCCTGCGCGCATTGGGGCGATCCGAGGAAGCCATGGAATCGTTTCGGCGGGCGATCGATTTCGCTCCCGGCGATGCCGAGGCCCATTTCAATCTGGCCCTCGCGCTGCAAAACGCCGGGCGGATCGCCGAGGCGATCCCGCTGCATCGGCGCGCTGTGGCCCTGCGGTCGGATCATTTCGAGGCCTTGGCCCAGGTGGTTCACCAGAGCCAGCATGTCTGCGACTGGGATCGTCTGGCCGAAGACGAGGCGCGGTTGATCGAGGCGGTCCGCCGCAATGAGGCGACGGTATCGCCGTTCGTGGCGATTTCCACCGGCATGTCGGCGGCCGAGCAGCTTTCCTGCACCCGGCTCTGGGCGGCGCGGGTGGCGGTCCCGGCCGAGGCGGCCTTTCGCCATCCCGCGCCCCGGTCGCGATCACCCCTGCGGATCGGCTATCTGTCGGCGGATTATCGTCGCCACGCGGTCGCCGAGCTTATCGCCGAAATCTTCGAGTGCCACGATCGCGCGGCGGTCGAAGTCCGGGCCTATTCGCTGGGGGCGGATGACGGCGGCGCCATGCGGCAACGGCTGATGGCGGCCTTCGACGCCTTTGTCGACCTGCGCGGATTGTCCCATGGCGAAGCCGCCCGTCGGATTCACGAGGATGGCGTCGATATTCTGATCGACCTCACCGGTTGGACGCGGGGTGCCAGGACGGAAATCCTGGCTTTTCGGCCGGCCCCCATCCAAGTCAATTACCTTGGTTATCCGGGCACCATGGGCGCCACCTTCGTCGACTACATCATCGCCGACGCCTTCGTCATCCCCCCCGGCGCCGAGGACGGCTATTCCGAGGCGGTGGTGCGGTTGCCGGGGTGCTACCAGCCGAATGACGGCAAGCGGCCGATCGCCCCCGATACGCCAAGCCGCCAGTCCTGCGGCCTGCCACCGGACGGCTTGGTCTTCTGTAGTTTCAACAACGCCTTCAAGATCGCGCCGCCCGTCTTCGACGTGTGGATGCGGCTGCTCGACCGCGTCCCCGATAGCGTTTTGTGGCTGCTCGATACCGGCCCGCCGACGCGTGACAATCTGCGCTCCGCAGCGCTCCGCCGTGGCATCGCCGGCGAGCGGCTGGTGTTCGCGCCACGAACCGATGGCCCCCAGCATTTGGCGCGGCATCGGCTGGCCGACCTTTTCCTCGACACCATGCCCTACAATGCCCATACCACCGGCAGCGACGCCTTGTGGGCCGGTGTGCCGCTGCTGACCTGCGCTGGCGCCACCTTCGCCAGTCGGGTCGCCGGCAGTCTGCTGAGCGCCGTGGGTTTGCCCGAGCTGATCACCAGCTCGATCGAGGAATACGAGGCGCTGGCGCTCCGGCTGGCGGGCGATCGAGATTCGCTGCAAACGATTCGGGCCAAACTGGCGGCGCTGCGTTCGACGGCACCGCTGTTCGATGCGGTCGCCAAGGCACGCCACCTCGAAGCGGCCTACCGGCGAATGTGGGAGCTTCATTTGAGTGGCGAACGGCCCCGCGCCTTCACCATCGTGCAGGAAGCGGACGGGAAATCATGATCGGCTTCGACGTTGCCGCCAATCTCGCCGTGATCCGCCAGGCCATCGCCGCCGCCGCCGGTCGGTCGGCCGGGTCGGTCATCCTGGTGGCGGTCAGCAAGACCCATCCGGTGGAAGCGGTGCTGCCGGCCCTGGCCGCCGGACAAAAGGTCTTCGGCGAAAGCCGGGTGCAAGAGGCGCGCGACAAGTGGCCGGCGCTGAAGGCGGCCGATGCCGCCATCGAGTTGCACCTGATCGGCCCCTTGCAGACCAACAAGGTCAAGGACGCCGTCGCCCTGTTCGACGTCATCGAGACCCTCGACCGCCCCAAGCTGGCCCGGGCGCTGGCCGAGGAAATGCGCCGGGCCAATCGCCGGCCGCGCTGCCTGATCCAGGTCAATACCGGCCGCGAGGCCCAGAAGGCCGGAGTCGAGCCGGAACAGGCCGACCGCCTGATCGCGCTGGCCCGCGACGAATACGGCCTGCCGGTCGCCGGGCTGATGTGCATTCCGCCGGTCGGCGAGGACCCCGCCCCGCATTTCCGCCTGCTGGCCGAAATCGCCGCCCGCAACGGCCTCGGCATCCTCAGCATGGGGATGAGCGGTGATTTCGCCGAGGCGATCGCCGCCGGTGCCACCCATGTCCGCGTCGGCTCGGCCATTTTCGGCGAGCGGCCACCGCTCAGCGGCCGCGAATGAGCGGCGGCGCCGACCTGCTGTTCCAGCGGGCCTTCGCCCTCCACCGGGCCGGCGATCTGGCCGCCGCCGCCCGGCTCTACGACCAGGCGCTGGCGGCGCGGCCCCGCCACGCGGCGGCGCTGCATTACCGTGGCTTGCTGGCCTATCAGCAAGGCGACTGGCGGCGCGCCGCCGACCTGATCGGCCGCTCGGTCCGCATCGAAGGCAAGGACCCGGCCGCCTGGAACAATCTGGGCAACGCCCTGCAGAAGGCCGGCCGGCCGGCCGAGGCGGTCAAGGCGCTGGAAACGGCGCTCGGCCTCGCCCCCGGCGACGCCCGCGCCGCCTTCAACCTCGGCAACGCCCTTGATGCCGCCGGTCGCTTCGACGCGGCCGAGCGGCAATACCGGGCGGCCATCGCGGCCCGCCCCGACCATGCGCCGTCGCACCTCAATCTCGGCACCGTGCTCGGCAAGGCCGGGCGCTGGCCCGAGGCGGAGGAGGCGCTCCACCGCGCCATTGACCTTGATCCCACCTCGGCGCCGGCCCAGGTCGCCCTCGGCGAATTGCTGCGCCATCTTGGTCGCGGCGGTGAGGCCGAGGCGGCGTTCCGCCGCGCCGTGGAATTGGACCCGCTGAACGCCGAGGCCCAAGGCGGTCTGGGCGTCGTCCTCGAGGACAAGGGCGCCGCCGTCGCCGCCGAAGGTTGTTACCGCGCCGCCATCGGCCTCGATCCGAGCGCCGCCGCGCCCCACGCCCGGCTGGCTCTGCTGCTGCTGCATAGCCGCCGCTCGGCCGAGGCGGTGACCCTGGCGCAAGCGGCGGTGGCGCTGGAACCGGGGAATGCCGGATTTCACGTCATTTTCGGCGCCGCCCGCGAGACCGAGGGCGAGGTGGCGGCGGCGATGGCCGCCTATGAGACGGCGCTGGCGCTCGATCCCGATCAGGTCGCCGCCTTTACCGCCCTGCGGTCGCTCCGGCGGACCGCCTGCGATTGGCGGGCCTTTGACGCCGACGAGGCGCGGCTGCTGGAATTGTCGCGTCGGGACGGGGCGGTGGCGCCGCTCGAACTGCTGTCGGCGCCGTCCAGCCCCGCCGACCAGTTGTGGGCGGGCCAGCGTCTGGCCGGATCGCTGGCCACCGCCCCGGCTTTCGTCCATCCGAAGCCGGGTCCGGTCGAGCGCCTGCGCATCGGCTATCTTTCAGGTGATTTCCGCTATCACGCCGTCGCCTCGCTGGTCGCCGAGATTTTCGAGCGCCACGACCGTTCGTATTTCGAAACGATCGGCTATTCCCTGGGGCCCGACGACGGCAGCGCCATCCGGCGACGCATCGCCGCCGGACTCGACCGCTTCGTCGATCTGCGCGATCGCGGCCATGCCGAGGTGGCCGCCCGCATCCATGCCGACGGCATCCACATCCTGGTCGATCTTGGCGGCTACACCAAATACGCCCGGCCGGCGGCGGTGGCGCTGCGGCCGGCGCCGTTGCAGGTCAGCTGGCTGGGCTTCCCCGGCACCATGGGGGCCGACTTTATCGATTATCTGCTGGCCGACCGCTTCCTGATTCCCCCCGAGGCGTTCCCGTTCCACACCGAGAAGGTGGTCTGGCTGCCCGAGTGCTATCAGCCCGGCGACAATCGGCGTCCTGTCGCCCCGGCCCCGGCCCGGGCCGATTGCGGCCTGTCCGACGGTGCCTTCGTCTTCGCCAGCTTCAACAACGCCGCCAAGCTGACCCCCGCCATCTTCACCATCTGGATGCGGCTGCTGGTGGCGGTGCCGGGGGCGGTGTTGTGGCTGTCGGCGACGATCAAGCCGACCGCCGACAACCTCCGCCGCGAGGCGGCGGCGCGGGGAATCGATCCCGCTCGCCTGGTCTTCGCGCCGCCGATGCCGCCGGAGCGTTATCTGGCCTGCCTCGGCCTCGCCGATCTCTTCCTCGATTCGGCGCCCTACAATGCCGGCGCCACCGCCAACGACTGCCTGTGGGCGGGACTGCCGCTGGTGACCCTGGCCGGCGACACCTATGTCGGGCGCATGGCCGGTAGCCTGCTGACCGCCGCCGGCCTTCCCGAGCTGATTGCCCACGCGCCCGAGGAATACGAGGCGCTGGCCCTGGCGCTGGCCGGGGATCCCGCCCGGCTCGGCCGGATGCGCGCCCATCTCGCCCGCCGCCAGGGGGGGCTGTTCGACGCCGGCCGTTTTACCCAAGGCCTGGAGGCGGCCTATCGGCGGATGTGGGAGGTTCACCGCGCCGGGAGCCCGCCCGAGGCCTTCGCGGTCGGGGGCGCCGCCGCTTTTCACCCTTAAGCGTTTGCGTTATGGTGCCGCGCGCGGTCGCGCCGGTCGTCGGAGACGTGGATGCTTTTCAACTCCTATCCTTTCCTGCTGGTGTTCCTGCCGCTGGCGCTGCTTGGCGCGATTCTGGCGCGACGGCTGCCAGGGGGGGGCGAGCGCGGCACCAAGGTCTGGATCGCCTTCGCCTCGCTGGTCTTCTACGCCTGGTGGTCGCTCGACTTCCTGGTCATCCTGCTGGGCTCGATCACCGCCAATTTCGGGCTGCTGCGCCTAGCCCTTCGCCAGCCGTTGGGGTCCGGCCGGCGCAAGGCCGCCGTGGCGACAGGCGCGCTGCTCAATCTGTCGCTGCTGGGCTGGTTCAAGTACGCCGGGTTCCTCGCCTTCAACCTCAACGCCCTGACCGGCGCCCATGTCGATGTCGGGCAGATTCTGCTGCCGCTCGGCATCTCATTCTTCAGCTTCCAGAAGATCGCGCTGCTGATCGACGTTCAGCGCGGCGACATCGACGATATCGAATTCTTTGACTACCTGCTGTTCGTCACCTTCTTTCCCCAACTGATCGCCGGGCCGATCGTTCTGTTCACCGAGGTGCGGCCGCAATTCGATTCGCCTGGCCGGCTGGGGGTGCGCTGGGGCAATTTGGCGGTGGGCCTGAGCATCTTCGCCATCGGTCTGGCCAAGAAGACGCTGATCGCCGACGAGATGGCGCAATTCGCCACGCCGCTGTTCGACGCCGCCGCCAAGGGCGCGCTGTTGACCGGAGCCGACGCCTGGACCGGGGCGCTGGCCTACGCCTTCCAGATCTATTTCGACTTTTCGGGCTATTCCGACATGGCGATCGGGCTGGCCTGGATGTTCGGCATCGCGCTGCCCTACAACTTCAATTCGCCCTACAAGGCGACCAGCATCGTCGATTTCTGGCACCGCTGGCACGTCACCCTGTCGCGCTTCCTGCGGGTCTATCTTTACATTCCGCTTGGCGGCAACCGGCTGGGCCCGGCTCGGCGCTATGTCAACCTGATCACCGTCATGCTGATCGGCGGTCTTTGGCACGGCGCCGCCTGGACCTTCGTCGTCTGGGGGCTGTTGCACGGGCTGTATCTGAGCGTCAACCACGCCTGGCGGGCCTTGGGCATCGCGGCGCCCAGCGCGCGGCCGGCACGCCTCCTTGCGACGGGCGCCTCTTGGCTGGTCACCTTCCTGGCGGTGGTCGTCGCCTGGGTGCTGTTCCGCGCCGCCAGCTTCGAGTCGGCTTGGAATATCCTTGCCACCATGTTCGATCCCAAGGCGATCGCCGACATGATCGCCCACGGTTACCCCGAGAAGCGGCTGATCCCCCATTCCAACGTGGCGCCCCAGGAATTGGCCGCCACCCTGGCGGCGGTGCTGGTCCTGCCCAACACGCTCGACATCCTGGCCAACCATTTCCCGCACGTCGCCGGGCACGAGATCGCCAACAAGGGGGTGTTGCGTCTGCGCTGGCATCCCTCGACCGCCTGGGCCGGCTTCGTCGCCGCCTGCCTGGCGGTCGGCATCCTGGGGCTGTCGCGGCCCCAGGTGTTCATCTATTTCCAGTTCTAGGGTTCGCCATGCGCTTCGTCCTCAAGGTCTTCGCCTTCCTGGTCGCGCTGCTTGGCGGCGTCGCCGGCTTCAATTGGTATGTCGATCCCTACGGCTACTTCCTGCGCTTCCCCTTCGGGCTTTACGAGGACACCACCTTCCGCCACATCAAGGCGCGCGTCCTGCTGCGCGACCGCCCCGAGGCGGTGCTGTTCGGCGCCTCGACCGCCGTCCAGATCAATCCCGACGACGCGCCGGGCTGCAAGATCTACAACGCCTCGTTCAACGGGGCGCGGCCGACCGAGGAACTCTACGTCATCCGCAACTTCCTGCCGCCCAACAAGCTGGTAATCATCGGCCTCGATCTTTTCGCCTTCAATCGGTCGACCGAGGAAAGCCATCTGCACCCGGATTTCGGTCGCTACACCCCGGACAAGCTGGCCTCGTACCTCCTGTCGATGGAAGGGACGGAGAAAAGCGTCAAGACCATCAAGCTGAAGCGACGCGGCAGCCGCCCCGAGATGCTGATGCCCAACGGCCAGCGCGAAGTCGCCAGCCTGATTGAGGCCAACGCCCGGATACCCGCCTACGACGCCGCCGATGAATTGACCTACCTGCGGACGAACCTCTACGTCGATTGGCAATACAATTCCGACCGCATTGAGACCCTGCGCCGTATCCGCGACGAGCTTCAATCCCGCGGCACCAAGGTGGCGGTCTATATCTCGCCGATGGGTCAGCCGCTGCTCGACATGCTGACGCAATTGGGGGTTCTGGCCGACCTCGAACGCTTCCGCCGGGATGTCCGTTCAGTGTTCCCCGACGCCGTCGATTTCAACGAGCGCGACCTCGCCGCCAAGGAACTTTACTACAAGCACGATCCGCTGCATTTCCTGCCGGCGGTCGGTGGCCAACTGCTGCGCGACACGCTGGCCGCCCACCACCTCTGCGGATATTGATACCGCTTGGAGTGGCGGTGCCGCCAAGGCCCCTTGTCGCTCCGCTCCATCGGGACGACGAAACGCCAGGTCAAAGGGTAGAGTCCAACCCTGCCGCCCGCCAGACTTCACTGCCCGGTTCCGGCACCGCGTTGTCGGTGAGGCCGGCGATGGCGGCGCGGCCCATGGCCAGCACCGCTTCCTCGGCGCTGCCGCCGACATGGGGGGTGCAAAGGAAATTGGGCAGCCCGATCAGCTCGGCATCATCGGGCGGTTCGGTTTGGAAGACGTCGAAGGCGGCGCCGGCCAGGCGGCCCTCCTTCAGCATCGCCTTCAACGCCGCCTCGTCGACCAAACCGCCACGGGCGGCGTTGATCAGGATTGCGTCGGGGCGCATCAGCGCCAGCCGATCCGCCGACAGGATGTCGCGGGTGGTGGCGTCGAGCGGCAGGTGCAGGCTGACCACGTCGGCTTCGCCCAGCAGGCGCTCCAGCCCCACCGCCTCAATGCCGTGGGCGGCGTGGAAATCGGGGAAGTCGCGGATGTCGTGGGCCAGCAGGCGGCAGCCGAAGGCCCCGAGCAGCACCGCCAGCTCCTTGCCGACATGGCCGCAGCCGACGATGCCGACGGTGCGGTCCGACAATTGGCGGCCGATCAACTGGCGCCAGGTGCCGGCCTTGATCTCGGCATTGCCCTTGGGGACGTGGCGCAACAGGGCGATGGCGAAGGCGATCACCAGCTCGGCCACCGAGCGGCGATTGACGCCGCCGGTCCAGCCCAGCCGCACGCCATGACGGCGCAATGCCGCGAAATCGATCATGTCGAGGCCGACACCGTATTTGCCGATTACCCTCAGCCGCGGCAGGGCGGTCAGCAGTGCGTCATCGATCCGTTCCAGCGCGGTGACGGCGGCGTCGTGGTCCTTAAGGAAGTCGATCAGCGCCCGGCCGGAAAGGCTGGCGCCGGCATCGTTGAAGGTGACCTGGGGAAAGCGCGCCGACAGTTCGGCCCGCAGCACCGGGTGCTTCGAGAACGAGCGCGAGGCGACCGCCACCCTCATGGCATGCTCGTTTCGTATGCGAAACCTATTTGCATTCGCCGATCGCCACGTTGGCCGAATTGATGTCGTAGCAATAGCCCAGCCCGTCCGGCTTCTTGTACGCCGCCTCGGCCACGGGGCTGCGGAACAGCACGAAGATGCGGTCGCGCGACAGCGGCATCACCTCGACCCGGCAATTGCGGCAATCGTTGACGCCAAAGGTGATGTATTCGACCTCGGCGCCGGTATCGTCGAGGGCCTTGACCACCTTGCAGGTGGCGATGGCGGTGTGCCACTGGTGCTTGAGCGCGGCCGCCTTGTCGGTTACCGCCGCCTCGGCCACCTCGTTGAAGAAATCGATGACCACATCATCGATCTTGGCGCCACCGAAATCGGTGCCCTTGCAGGGGAATTCCTTGGCCAGCGCCCCAGTGGACGCCAGGGCGAGTATCGCCGCCGACAACAAAATGGCCTTCATCACCCGCTTCCCAAGACGTGAAGGCCGTCATGGTGTCGACAACCACCGCCGCTGTCCAGTCGAGATGCTCATTTTCTCCTTAACGCCGCCTTCGCCGGTCGGGCAGGATGGCGGCACTCTGGAACTGGAGGACGAGGAATGAGCCTGTATCGCCCCGCCCATTTCGACCAAGCCCGGCCCGAAGCGTTGCGGCAGGCACTGGCCGGGGCCGGACTGATCACCCTGGTAACCTATGGTTCGGAGGGGCTGGAGGCCAGCCATTTGCCGATGCTGTTCGATCCCGCCGATGGGCCGAACGGGGCGCTGCTTGGCCATCTCGCCCGTGCCAATCCGCAGCACCGGCGCTCGCCATCGCCCTTGGCCCCGACGCCTATGTCTCGCCCGGCTGGTACGCCAGCAAGACGGAGACCGGCAAGGCGGTGCCGACCTGGAACTACGTCGCCGTCCATGCCAGCGGGCCGCTCGAATTCTTCAACGATTCCGAGCGCCTGCGCGCCCTGCTCGGCGCTTTGAGCGACCGCTTCGAAGCGGGGCGGCCCCATCCCTGGTCGATCGACGACGCCCCCGCCGACTATCTTACGGCCCAGCTGGGCGCCGTCGTCGGTTTCCGCCTGGCGATCGAGCGGTTGGAGGGCAAGTGGAAGTTGAGCCAGAACCGGGGCGCCGCCGACCGCGCCGGGGTGATCGCCGGGCTCAGGGCCGATGGCGAAGACGCGGTGGCCGACGCGATGGAGGGGAGTTAGCCCGCCCGGCCGTAAGTATCCTCGATGCGGACGATGTCGTCCTCGCCGACATATTCGCCCGACTGCACCTCGATCAGGCGGAGCGGCACCTTACCGGGATTTTCCAGGCGGTGGGCGACGCCCGCCGGAATAAAGGTCGATTCGTTTTCGCGCAGCACGAAGGATTCGCCGTCGCGGCCGACGACGGCGGTTCCGGTGACCACCACCCAATGCTCGCTGCGGTGCCAGTGCTTCTGCAACGAGAGCTTGGCGCCGGGATTGACCATGATGTGCTTGACCTTGAAACGGTCGCCGCAATCGATGGCATGGAACCAGCCCCACGGTCGCCAGGTGCGCACCCCCTGGGCGGCTTCGGCGCGGCTTTTGGCTTTCAGCGCCTCGACCACCTGCTTGACCTGCTGGTCGTGGTCCTTCCGTGCCACCAGCACCGCGTCCTCGGTGGCGACCACCACCAGATCGCTGACGCCGATGGTGGCGACCAGATGGCGCTCGCTGCGGATGTAGCAATCGCGGCTGGCGATGGCCAGCACGTCGCCGATCTTGGCGTTGCCCGCGTCGTCCCGCGGCGATTCCTGCCACAGGGCCGAGAATGAGCCGATGTCGGACCAGCCCATCTCGACCGGCACCACGGCGGCGCGGGCGGTGTGTTCCATCACCGCGTAATCGATCGACTGGCCGGCGATGGCGGCAAAGGCGGCCTCGGCCAGGCGGAAGAAGAACAGGTCGTTGGCGCCCTCGGCCAGGGCGCGCCGGCACTGGTCGACCATCTCGGGCAGGCGGCGGCCCAGTTCGTCGAGATAGGCCTTGGCCGGAAACAGGAAGATACCGCTGTTCCACAGATACTCGCCCGATTCCAGATATTTGCGGGCGGTGACCGCATCGGGCTTCTCGACGAAGCGCTCGACCTTGAATCCGGCTTCCAGCTGGTCGCCGGTGCGGATGTAGCCATAGCCGGTGTTGGGCTCGGTCGGGCGGATGCCGAAGGTTACCAACATGCCGGCCTTGGCCAGCGGTACCGCCTGGGCCACGGCGGCGCGAAAGGCGGCGCCGTCCCGCACCGAATGGTCGGAGGGCATCACCAGCATCAGCGCGTCCGCCTCGTCCGCCAGCAGCAGCGCCGCCACCGCCGCCGCCGGGGCGGTGTTGCGGCCGACCGGCTCGATGACCACCCCCCGGGGCTCGATGTCGATCTCGCGCAATTGCTCGGCGACGATGAAGCGATGCTCGTGGTTGCAGACGACGATGGGCCGACCGCCGAAGCGTTCGGCCGTCTCCTGCAATAGGGTGCGTTCGGAAATCAGTTTGAGGAACTGCTTGGGGTAGAGCTCGCGCGACAACGGCCACAGGCGGGTGCCGGCCCCCCCGGACAGGATGACGGGGACCACCTTTTCCAGCGTCGCGTCAGGTGCATTCACGGTGATTTTCCCCTGTCCTCGATTGCCAGGAGTTAGGCCGAGGCCGGCGTTCAAGTCAAGATTTCCCCAGGAAATCGGCGGCCATCGCCCGTAATCCGTCGTCCAGCCCGACAGACGGGTTCCAGCCCAGGTCGCGCAGCGGCGAATCATCGACGATCAGCGAGCCGGTCAGCCGCTCGGCCGCCGCTCGCCGCCCGGCCAGCCCCAGCGCCAGCCGCAGCAATGCCGCCGGCACCGGCAACAGCGGCGTCGCCACACCCAAGGCGGCGCCCAGCCGGCGGATCAATTCCGGTGTCGAAACGTCTTCGCCGTCGCGGATCAGGAAAGTCTTGCCGATGGTCGCCGGACTCTCCAGGCAGAAGCGGATGGCATCGGCCAGATTGGCGGCGCCGACCAGCGAGCGGCGATTGTCGATGGCGCCCAGCGGCAGCGGCAGGCGCCGCCTCAGCAGTTTCATCAAGGTCAGCAGGTTGCCCTTCGCCCCCGGCCCATGGACCAGCGGGGGCCGCAGGATGGTCGGTTCCAGCCCGGCCACCGCCCTTAGCGCCGCCTCGGCCTCGGCCTTGGCGACGCCGTAGGGATCCTTGGGGGCCGGCGGGTCGTCGGCGCGGAAGGGCCGGCCGGCCGGCGTCGCCTCGCCATTGACCTTGATCGAGCTGACGAAGATCAGTCGCCGCGCGCCGCATTCCGCCGCCTGGCTGGCGAGGCTGAGCGCGCCGTCGCGGTTGACGCGGCGGAACACCGCCAGCGGATCGGATTCGTCCTCGTCCATCACATGGGCGCGGGCGGCCAGATGGACCACCGCGTCGATGCCGGCCAGCGCCGGCCGCCAATCGGTGTCGGGGCCCAGGTCGCCGACGCGGCGGGGCTCGATGCCGGCGGGCAGGGTCACTTCGCGGCGCACCGCTCCCGCCACCCGATGGCCGGCGGCCGTCAGCGCCCGGCAGACCGGGCCGCCGAGAAAGCCGCTGGCGCCGGTGACCAGAATTTTCATGACCGCGCCCACTTCGCCAGCAGCGCCAGCAGGGCGGCGACCACGATGACCGCCGCCGCCGTCCCCTCGACCACCCGACCGGCCGCCGCCAGCAGGGCGGCGGCGATCAGGGCCAGATCGGCGGCCAGCACCGCCAGCGCCACCTGGTCGTGGCGTTTGCCGCCCTGGACCGCCCGCTGATAGAAATGCTGGCGATGGGCTTGCCAGATCTTCTCGCCCTTCAGCCCCCGGCGGACCAGGGTGATGGTGGCGTCGGCCAGGTAATAGGCGGGCAGGATCAGCGCCGCCGCCAGCTGGCCGCCGACGGCCAGCAGCAGCAGCAGACCGCCCAGCAGGAAGCCCAAAGGCACGCTGCCGACATCCCCCAGGAATAGCTTGGCCGGATGCCAGTTCCACAGCAGGAAGCCGGTCGCCGCCGCCGCCACCGCCACCGCCGGCGGCGCCAATTCGCCGATGCCGGCGACGAGCCCGACCAGGGCGATGCCGAATCCCAGGCAACCGGCCTCGACGCCGCTGATGCCGTCGATGCCGTCCATGAAGTTGAACAGATTGACGAACCACAGCCAGCCCAGGCCGGCGAGCAGGCGATCGAGCCAGAGCGGCAGCCAGCCCTGGAAGACCTCCGCCCCCTCGGGCAGCAGCGCCAGGGTGCCGGCCACGATCACCGCGTGGGCCAGGAAGCGCGGCCCGGCCGGCAGGCCGTGGCGGTCGTCCAGCCAGGAGGTGAGCATCAGCAGCATGGCGCCGGCGACCGAGACCAGCAGCCATGGCCCCAATTCCCCGGCCGAGGGGACCAGCGGAAGCCAGACTAGCAGCGCCGCCGGCACCACCCCCAGGCCGCCGCCGCGCGGCGTCGGCAGGCTGTGGCTGGAGCGCTCGTTGGGCAGGTCGAGCACCTGGCGACGGCGCAGGTAGCGAAGCGCCAGGCCTGTCCCCAAGGCCGACAGCGGCAGGGCGACGGCGGCCAGTGCCAGGGACCCGGGAATCACAACGACACCCGTCCGCCGATGGCCAGCGATTCCAGCACGGCGATGGTCGCCAGGCTGGATTCCAGCAATTCGGCCTCGTCCACCGGCGGCTTGCCGGTGGCGATGGCGGCGGCGAAGGCGGCCAATTCGGCGCGGTGGCCCTTGTCCTGGCCCAACCCGGCCTTCTCGGTCCTGGTGCGCCCGCCCTCGGTGACGGCCAAGGTCAGGAAATTGTCGATGGTGACGACCGTTCCACCAGCGAAACACTCGAAGCGTTCCTTGGCATAGGCCGAATCGCCCTGGGCGGTGTAGACGATGGTGGCCAGGCTGCCGTCGGCGAAGGACACGGTTACCGTCACATCGTCGCAGGCCCCCGCCGCCACCCGCGCCGCATCGGCCTGGATCGCGGTGATCGGGCTGGCCGCCAGCATGCGGGCAAGGTCGATGAAATGGCAAAGCTCGCCGAGGATGCGGCCACCGCCCTCTTCGGCCGAATTGACCCAAGATTCGGCCGGCAGGCCGCCGGCATTGACCCGCAACACCAGCATCTTCGGCCCCGGATGGCGGGCGAGGTGGGCGCGGGCCGCCACCGCCATCGGCGCGAAGCGGCGGTTGAAGCCGACCATGAAGAAGGCCGAAGACGCTTCACGCGCCGCTACCACCTCGGCCAACTGGGCGCGGTCGAGGGCTAGCGGTTTTTCCACCAGCACCGACTTGCCGGCGGCCAGCGCCCGGGCGGTGAGCGCCGCGTGGTCGGCGTGACGGGTGGCGATCAGCACGGCGTTGATGGCGGGATCGTCGAGAACCTGGGCAATGTCGGTGGTGGCGTGGGCGAAGCCGAAGGCGGTCTGGCCGTGCTCGGCGGTCTGGCCGCGGGTGGTGCACAGCGTCCGCAGGGTGACGCCCGGCAGCCGCTTCAATTCGGGCAGCAGCACGGTGCGGGCGAACGAGCCGGCACCGATGACGCCCAGCACGCAGCCCGAGGCGGCCTTGGACGCGGCGAACAGGGGGACGGCGGGCTTCGATGACGAATCGTAACGAAGCACCACCCCCAGATGCGGCTCGGTATTGCCGGTGACCAGGGCGTAGGCCTCCTCGGCCCGCTCGAAGGGGAAGCGGTGGGTGATCAGGCGGCCGACATCGAAGCGGCGGGGCAGGGAAGGCGACATCAACCGCACCGATTCCCGCAGATTCTCGGTTTCGGTCCAGCGCACCCAGCCGGGCGGATACTTGACGCCCCGGCCCTCGAAGTCTTCGTCGTAGCGGCCCGGCCCGTAGGAACGCGACACCGTCAGCGTCAGTTCCTTCTTCATGAAGGCGGCATAGGGAAATTCGGTGCCGGTCTTGCCCACCATCACCACCCGGGCGCGGTCGCGGGCCAGGTCCGCGGCGAGTTCGAGCGGCTCGCTCGATTCGGTCGCGGCGGCGATCAGGATGCCGTCGCAGCCCAGGCCGCCGCTCAGGTCGCGCACCGCCTCGGCCAGTCCGGCCTCGCCCAGGCGCCAGGTCAGCTCGGCGCCGGTGGCGGCGGCCAGGGCCAGGCGGGCGGGGTTGACGTCGACGGCGACCACCCGGACGCCCGACAGCGCCAACAGCTGCGACGCCAATTGGCCGACCAGCCCGACGCCGATTACCGCGACCACGTCGCCCAGCCCGGCGGCCAGGTTGCGCACCCCGGCCAGGGCGATGGCGGCCAGCGTGCCGAAGCAGGCCTCGTCGTCGGCGACATCGTCGGGCACCGGCGCCACCAGATTCCTCGGCACCAGGTTGAGCTCGGCGTGGTTGGCCAGGCCGGCCCCGGCCATCGCCACCCGCTGGCCGACCCGGTAGAGTCCTTCCAGTCCGGCGCCCACCGCCGCCACCTCGCCGGCGGCGGAATAGCCAAGCGGCAACGGCTCGTCGAGCCGCGCCATCACCGCCTTGAAGGTGGCGGCCAGACCGTCGCGCCGCGCCTTGTCCAGCACCTTGCGCACCAGATCGGGGCGTTCCTTGGCCTTGCCGGCCAGGCTCTTCTTGGCGAAATCGATGACCATGCGCTCGGTGCCGGCGCTGATCAGCGAGGCCTTGGTGCGAACCAGCAGCGCGCCGGCGCGGACGCGCGGCTCGGGGACGTCCTTGAGCCGTAATTTGCCGCTCTTGGCGCTTTGGATGACCTGCTTCATGGCAAAGCACATACACCGGAAGCGATGGGAAGGGAACCACGGGGCTTGACGCCGCCCCGCTGAACGGGATGATCACGCCGATGATCAATTTTTTCCCCTCGGCCTGATCCATGTGCGGCTTGGCGGCCATTCTCGCTCAAGGCGGCGTCGACGCCGCCCAACTCGCCCGCGTCGGCGCGGCGATGGCGATGCGCGGTCCCGATGGCGCCGGGCAGTGGCTGGCGGCGGACGGCGTCGTCGGGCTGGCGCACCGGCGGCTTTCCATCATCGATCTGTCGGACGCCGGGGCCCAGCCGATGGCCAGCGCCGACGGCCGGCTGGTCATCGTCTTCAACGGCGAGATCTACAATTACCGGGAGCTTCGCGCCGAATGCGAGGCGGCCGGTCAGGTCTTTCGCTCGACCAGCGACACCGAGGTGCTGCTGGCGCTGTACGCCCGCCTCGGCACCGCCATGCTGGATCGGCTGGTCGGCATGTTCGCCTTCGCCCTGTGGGATGTTGGCAGGCGTGGCCTGCTGCTGGCCCGCGATCCCTTCGGCATCAAGCCGCTCTATGTCGCCGATGACGGCAAGACCCTGAGGACCGCCTCGCAGGTCAAGGCGCTGCTGGCCGGCGGCGGCATCGACACGCGGCCGGAGCCGGCCGGCCATGTCGGCTTCTTCCTGTGGGGCCACGTCCCCGAGCCCCACACCCTTTATCGCGGCATTCGCGCCCTGCCGGCCGGCACTTGGCTGTGGGCCGACGCCGACGGCGGGCGCAAGACCGGCCGCTTCTTCGACCTGGCCGGCGAATTCGCTTCGGCCCGTTCCACAAGCGTAACGGATTCCGGCGAGCGTCTGGCCGAGGCGTTGCGCCAAAGCATGCGGCGTCATCTGATCGCCGACGTGCCGGTCGGGGTGTTCCTGTCGGGCGGCCTCGATTCGACCACCCTGACGGCGCTGGCCGCCGAACAGGCGGCGGGGGCGGTACGCTCGGTGACGCTGGGATTCGATGAATTCGTCGGCACACCCCGCGACGAGGTGCCGCTGGCCGAGGCGGTGGCCGCCCACTATCACACCGATCACGCCACCTTCCGCATCGCCGCCGCCGACTTCGCCGCCGCCAAGGATTCCATCCTGGCGGCGATGGATCAGCCTTCGGTCGACGGCGTCAACACCTGGCTGGTCGCCCGCGCCGCCCGCAGTCGCGGCCTCAAGGTGGCGCTGTCGGGGCTTGGCGGCGACGAACTGTTCGGCGGCTACGACACCTTCCGCCGGGTGCCTCGCCTGGCGGCCTTGCCCCGTCTCGGCCCGCTGGGCAAGCTGGCGCGGATCGCCAGCCAGGGCTGGATCGGCCGCTTCGCGCCGCCAAAGGCGGCCGGGCTGCTGGAATATGGCGGCGGTTGGGGCGGCGGCTACCTGCTGGGGCGCGGCCTGTTCATGCCGTGGGAACTGGCGGGTGTGCTTGACGGCGAGCTGGCCCGCGAGGGCCTGCGGCAATTGGCCCCGGAGGCCGGCCTCGATGCCTTGGTGGCGGGCATCGCCTCGCCCCGCCTCAAGGTCGGGGCGCTGGAAATCGCCGGTTATATGAGAAACCAGCTGCTCCGGGATTCGGATTGGGCCGGTATGGCCCACGGCGTCGAGATTCGGGTGCCGCTGGTCGATGTCGAACTGTTCCGCGCCCTGTTGCCGCTGCTGGCCGGACCGAACCCGCCCTCCAAGCGCGACATGGCGGCCACCGCCCGCCCGCCGCTGCCGGCGGCGGTGCTGGAGCGGCCGAAGACCGGCTTCTTCGTGCCGATCACCCAATGGCTGGGCCAGCCCAACCTGCGCGCCTGGGCGCGAACCGTGCACAAGGCGGCGCCGCTGGTGCCGGCGGAAATATTGGCTTAAACGACACGGAAGAATGGCGCGTCAATTACGTCCAGCCGTATTGAATATGAAGGGTCGGCTGATTTAATCGACACAGATGAACACAGATGGCGCTGCGCGCCATACACAGATGAATGGGAGGGTTATTCTATCTGTGTTTATCTGTGTCCGTCTGTGTCAATAAGATCGCCGCTACGCGATCCCGTGCCGCTCGACCAGATCGCACAGCGCATGGCCGAGCAGGATGTGCATTTCCTGGATGCGGGCGGTGACGGTCGAGGGAACCACCAACAGCGGCGAGGCCAGGCCGCGCATGGCGCCGCCGTCGCGACCGGCCAGACCGGCGGCGGTGCCGCCGATGGCGCGGGCGGCTTCCAGCGCCTTCAGCACGTTGGGGCTGTTGCCCGAGGTCGAGATGCCGATGGCGACGTCCTCGGGCTTCATCAGCGCCTCGATCTGGCGCGAGAAGATTTCGTCGTAGGCGAAATCGTTGGCGCAGGCGGTCAGCAGCGAGGTGTCGGTGGTCAGGGCAATGGCGGCCAGCGCCTTGCGGTTGACCCGGTAGCGCACCACCAGCTCGGTGGCCAAATGCTGGGAATCGGCGGCGCTGCCGCCATTGCCGAAGAACAGGATCTTGCCGCCGTTTCTCACCGATTTAAGGCAGGCGTCGGTCAGCTCGGCGAAGGGCTGGGCGACGGCGGCCAGCACCGTCTCCACCACTTTGTTGTGCTCGGTGATCTGGTCGGCGAGGAAGGCGGCGGCGTCCATTTGCGAAAAATCCCTTTCCGTTTCCACCCAGGTTACAGCGACAGGAACTCACCGGCCAACCGGTATTCTGCGCCGCCCAGGCCGCGCTTGAAGGCGGCCACCCCGGGCGTGAGGGCGGCGTCGATGCCGCCCAGGTCGAACCAGCGGCAGCCCCGGTCCTTGAGCGCCAGCAGTGCCCGCCACAGCAGCAGGTGGTTGGCGCGCGTGCGCCGCCCGGCATCGGAATTCCAGCCGATCAGGTAGGTGGCGGCCAGCCCGTGGCGGCAGACCAGCACCGCCGAAGCGTCCTCGTCCCCGGCCCGCGCCTTCAACAGCAGCAGGTCGCCGGGCTCGGCATGGCGGGCCAGCGCCGCCAGCAGGCCGGGGGCGATGCCGGAAAAACCCTTCTCCGCCATCATCGCCCGGTAGCGCGGTAGCAGCCAGTCGAGGCCGGCGGCGTCGGCGACCACCTCGATTTCCAGCCCGGCCTTCTCGGCGTTGACCAGCATGTTGCGCCATTTGCCGTTGAGGCCCTTGCGCAGCGTCGCCTCCTCGGCCGACAGGTCGATCCAGGCCGAGCCCCAGGCCGGCGCGGCGCGGTGGCGCCAGCCGGTGGGCACGGTCCGTCCTTCGGCGATTTCGGGGGCGATCAGCAGGGCGGCGCCCCGGTACCAGCGCCAATTCCGGGTCAGCGCCGCCAGCGTCGCGGCCTTGGCTTCGGCGGTCAGATCCTCGGCCAGCCACAGCGGACCGCGGTTGACGCGGGCGAGGCGGCAGGGACCCAGGGATTTTTCCAGCACCTGAACGGCGGCCACCGCCACGGTGCCGTGGGCGAGCACGGCGCGACGGGGCCGCCAGCCCTCGATTTCCGCCTTGGCGGCGCCCCAGGCCCAGCTTTGCAGCAGGTTGGAACGACCGGCACCGGCGATCAGCGCCTCCCAGGAATTGCGGCTGTCGATCCAATCGAGGGTGACGGTCACCGCCGATTCTCCATGGCGCGGGCATAGGCGGCGGCGGCCGATTCGGCCTCGATGCCCTGGTGGCAGGGGAGCAGCAGCAGGGTGCCGCGCAGCAGCCGCGCCGCCGAATCGGCCCCGACGCCCTCGGGCAGGTCGGGCCAGCTTTCCACCGGCAGCCGGGCGGCGCGGAAGCGGGCATAGAGGTCGTCGGCAACGGTTTCGTCGCGGCAGCGCATCACCAGCCGGTAGGGCGGGACATCGTTGCGAAGTTGGAACAATGGCATCCACTCGGCCAGCGGCGTCAGCGCCTCGGCCAGGGCGATGGCGTTGGCGGCGCGCCGAAGCGCGATGGCGTCGAGGTCGGCCCGCCCGATCAGGGTGCCGCCCGCCGCCGACAAGGCGGGGGTGATCGGCAGTGGCGTCGGCGCCGGGTCGCTGGCGAAATCCGGCTGGCCGCCGGGGCGGAAACGGGCCAGCAGGCGGCCCGGCGGCGTCTTTTGTATCGCCCGGCGCCAGACCCAATTGCCGGTCGGCGGCGCCGTGTCGCCCAGGCGGTCGGCGGCGGCGCGCAGCGGCGCCAGCAATTCGGCGCCGGTTTCGGCCACCACCAGGGCGGCGCCGTCGGGAGCCGCCAGCAGCTTGTGGGGGGAATAGAGCGTCGCCATGCCGGTCTCGCCGATTCCGGGCAGCGGCCGCAGCACATGGGCGGCGTCCTCGATCAGCACGGCGCGGTGGTCGGCGCAGAAATCGGCGGCGGCGGCGGCTTCGGACGGCTGGCCGAAATAGTGGACCAGCAGGAACAGGTCGAAGCGGGGAAGGTCGGCGCAGCCTTGCCAATCCGGCGCCAGGGTCTCGGCCGACACCGGATAGAAGACCAGAGAGGCCCGTTGCGCCAGCGGCGCCAGGGCGGCATTGCAGATGTAGTCGGGCACCGCCACCACCGGCGGCACCCCCAAGATCTCGGCGAAGGCGTCGGCCAGCGCCGCCAGCGACCAGGCGCTCCGCGAGAACCACAGCGCTCGCTCGCCCGGTCGGGCCCAGCCGGCGGACAGCGCCTCGCGATCGGCGGCGGCGGTGCCCAGCGCCGCCCTCAGCGCGCCCCAGCCGGGCAGCGGAACGGTGGTCGGTCTCACAGCGGCACCTCCTCGGCGGGAACCAGGCGGGCCAGAAAATCGGGACGGCGGCCGTCGGCGAAGGGCAGGCGGGCCAGCATCCCGGCCAGGCGCAACGGGAACAACGCCGCCTGTCGCGCCGCCGCCAGCCGGTCGCGGCGGGCCAGATGGCCGCGCACCGCCTCGACATGGATGATCAGCGTGCGCAGGATCAACGGACCCAGCACCGGCCCCGGCAGCGTCTTCAGTACCCCCATGTGGCGCCGAAGGATGGCCAGGCTGCAATCGACCTTGCGGTCGACGCGGCTGGTGATGCCGTCCTCGGCCAGGGTGTAGCGCAACAGCGGCTCGGCGAAGGTCTCGAAGCGGTCGCCGGCCCGGGCCAGCACCGCCAGCCACAATTCGTAATCCTGGGCCGAGCGCAGGGTGTCGTCGAAACCGCCCGCCGCCAGCACCGCCTCGCGGCTGACCAGCACGGTCGAGCTGGAGATGAAGCCGCGAAGGAACAGGGTGCGGTAGGGGTCGGCCGGGTTGGACAGCCAGCGGGCGCGGCTGTCGATCAGGTGGTCGCCGGCGGCGTCGACACCGAACAGGTTGTGCGAGCTCATCACCAGCCGGCCGGCCTCGTTGACGGCGACGCTTTTCTCCAGCTTTTGCGGCAGCCATTCGTCGTCGGCGTCGAGGAAGGCCAGCCACTTGGCCGAAGCGGCGGCAATGGCGCGGTTGCGCGCCGCCCCGGCGCCACTGTTTTGCTGGCGGAACAAACGCAGCCGCACGCCGTTCATCGCCGACGCCATGGCCCGCACCGCCGCCGCCGTGTCGTCGCACGAGCCGTCATCGACGACGATCGCCTCCTTGGGCGGGGTGGTCTGGGCGGCGATGCTGGCCAGCGCCCGGCCGATGGTGGCGGCGTTGTTGAAGGCGGGGGTGACCACCGAGACGTCGGCGACGCTCATGATTCCTCCGCCAGGGCGGCCAGGTCGAAGGCGGGCGGCGCCTTGGCCGCCAACTCGCCATGCACCCGCACGGTCAGTTCCAGCATCAACAGGGCATAGAGGCGGAAGGCGTGGCGGCCGGGATCGGCCAGCAGGCGGTCGATGCCGGCCTTGGTCCACCAACCGCGTTCCAGGGTGCGGCGCCGGGTGAGGATGCGGCCGGCCAGCGGTCCCAGGCCGCTTCGGAACCAGGCCGGCACCGGCGAGGCGAAACCTTGCTTGGGGGCGTTCAGCACCGAGGCGGGCAGCAAATCGGCGGCCATCGCCCGTTCCAGCGCCTTCTGGTGGCCGCCGGGGGTGCGTATCCGGGGTGGGATCGCCAAGGCCGCCTCGACCAGCCGGTGGTCGAGGAAGGGTACCCGCCCCTCGACGCTGCTGGCCATGGTGGTGCGGTCGAGCAGGGTCAGCAGATCCTCGGGCAGGTAGGTGCAGATCTCGGCGTAAAGCGCCGCCGATTGGGGCGGGCCGTCGAATTCGGCGAAAAAGGCCGATTGGGCCGGAACCACCGCGCCGCCCCGATGGCCGATCAGGGCGCGCAGCGGCGGGGGGAACTGGCTGGAATGGTCGTGCAGATAGGCGCCGCGGTCGCCGTCGAACTTGGCCGAGCGGGCCAGCTGCCAGGCCAGATAGGGATCGACGGCGCCGACCGCCCTCTCCACCATCCGCCGGGCCCAGCCGGGCAGGCGCAGGTAGCGGGCCTCGACCGGCAGGCGGAAATAGCGGCCATAGCCGGCGAACAATTCGTCGCCGCCGGTGCCGTTCAGCACCACGCGGGTTTCCTTGGCCAGCATGGCATTGATCAGATGGCTGGGCAGCAGGGTGGCGTCGGCCAGCGGCTCGTCGGCGTACCAGGCCAGTTGCGGCAGCAGCGTCGCCGCCTGGCCGGAATCGAGGTCGAAGGTGGTGTGACGGGTGCCGTAGCGGGAGGCCACCTCGGCCGCCAGCGGGCTTTCATCCACCGGCGCGCCCTGGAAGCGCACGGTGTAGGTCGATAGCGGCCGCTCCAGGTGGCGCGCCGCCAGGGCGACGATCAGCCCCGAATCGATGCCGCCCGACAGCATGGCGCTGACCGGCACGTCCGAACGCAATTGCAGGCGCACCGCGTCCTCCAGCAGCGCCGTCAGGCCCGCCGCGTCGCAGGGGCCATCGGCGGCGGCCCGCGCCCGCCAGTAACGCTCGACCCGAACCTCGCCCTCGGCCCCGGCGACCAGCAGGGCGCCCGGCGGCAGCTTGTTGACCCCCCGCCACAGGGTCTTCGGCGCCGGCACATAGCCGTGGGCCAGCCAGGGCGTGATGGCGGCCTCGTCGACCTCGGGGGCGATCAGGCCCGAGGCGAACAGCGCCTTAATTTCGGAAGCGAAAAGAATTCCGCCGCCGGCCAGGCGGGTCCAGTAGAGCGGCTTGACGCCCAAGCGGTCGCGGACCAGCACCAGCCGATGGGGCTCGCGCTCATAGACGGCCAAGCCGTACATGCCGTTAAGGGAATGGACGAATTCGGTGCCGCGCTCGCCGAACAGCTTGAGCGCCGGCTCCATGTCGCCGTGGGTGGCGAAGCCGTGGCCGCGCCCCTCCAGTTCGGCGCGCAATTCGCGGTAATTGTAGATCTCGCCGTTGCCGAGAAACACCCGCGCCCCGTCGTCTTCCACCAGCGGCTGGTCGCCGGTGGCGAGGTCGATGATGGCGAGGCGGGCGAAGCCGGCCTGGAAGCGGCGGTCGGCCGAGACATGGCGGCCGAAGCCGTCGGGGCCGCGATGGCGGATGGCCGCCAGCATGGCGTCAAGGTCGGCCGCAATCGGCGGCGCCCCCTTGGGCAGGAACAGGCCGGCGAGCCCGCACATCGTTAGATGACCTCAACCACCAGCCGGCACTCGGCGGGCACGATCACCGGAATGTTGAATTCCAGCAGACTGCCCGGCCTCGATTCGCCATAGGCGTGCCACAGCGGAACCGGCTTGAGGGTGGGGACGGCGCCCTCGGCGCTGACGCGGAAGCGGCGTCCCGACGGCGCCTGCAACAGCACCGCCTGCCGCTCCATCGTCACCGCCAATCCGGTCACCAGCCGGCGGGTGACGACGTGGCCGCCATGGCCGCCGATGCGGTCGAGGATTTCCAGGCGGCGCGGCTGGAACAGCCAATGGCGCTCGATGGTGACGTGGTGCCACCGATAGCCTTGATGAGTAAGGCCGACGCCCTCGGCATCGGCCGTCAGAGTGGCCGGTCCGGCCATGCGGGTGCGGAATTCGTCGGCGTAATAGGGACGGTTTTGCGGATAGGGATCAATGGCGTCCGCCGTCAGGCCGCCATGACTGGCGGCGGCCACCATCGGATCGGCCTCGCCGGCCAAGGCGTACGAGCCGCGGCCGGGATCGACGAAAATCGGCTCGCCTTCGTAATGAAGCTCGGGGGCGCCGCAATCCTGGTGGCCGTGGCCGGGCATCGGCGACCAGCCCTCGGGCTCGGCGTGCCACAGACCGGCCCAGGGGCCGAAGCGTCCCGACAGCCAGCCGTCGGCGGCCAGCGCCGCCGCATCCGCCGGTGCCACCGCATCCCGAAACGCCATCAGGGCGGCGCGATCGTCCGGCGGCAGCAGGCCGGTCCAGCCGGCCATGGCGTCGCCGCCGGGAAACAGGCCGCCGAGGTGGTCGGGCGGGCAATCGGGCGAGATGTCGCCGACCAGCGGCATGCCGCCGGGCAGGCTCAAATGCGGCAGCACCGACAGGGCGCCGGTCAGCACGCGCTCCAGTTCGCCTGCCTCGGGGCGGCCGGCGGCGCGGGCGGCCAGCCAGACGCTGGCCCATTGGCGGGCGAGCAGCAGGTGGTAATGGGTGGAGCCCTCGCGCAGCACGCCCGACGGGCGGAACAGCCGCCTGCCTTCGGCCACCAGGATGCGCAGCCCGAGATCGGCCGCCTTCGGCATTCCCAGCGCCAGGCCGAGCAGCGCCAGGCCGCGCCCGTTATTGGCGCAATGGTTCGAGGTGTGATGGTCGCCGAACCATTCCAGCCGCTCGGCGATGACCGGGGCGTGGGCGGCCAGCACCGCCATTGTGTCCTCGGCCGGGGCGGGAACGCCGTGGCGGCGGAACCAGGTCAGCAGGTTGATCGCCCGCTCGGCGGCGGTGTAGGGGTGCCAGGCCCAGCCATCGTCGGGGGTACCGTAGCGAGCCCGCCAGGCCCGCCAGATCGCCCCCACCCAGCGAGGGTCGGCGCCGCTTTCCAGCAGCGGCACCCAGGCGAAGCGGTGCAGCGACAAGAGCGTCTCGGTATCGGCGAAGGGCCGATCCATCAGCGCCTTCTCGTCGCCGGGGGCAAGAGTCAGCGTCTCGCCGGCCAATCGCAGCACCAGTTCGCGGCGTGGCTCGCCCTCGGGCAGCGGGGCGAAGGTGGCGGCCGGCGGCTCCGGCGCCAGGCCGTGCCAATCCGGACCGAGATAGGGCGGACGGTGAGAGGTGAAGGCGGGTTCGCCCGGTGTCGACCGGAGCGCATGCGACAGCAGCCACCGTCGGAGGACCGGGTCGGCGGCAAGCTGGCGGCCTTTTCTTGCCAGGGCTTTGAGCATCGCACAAAGCTTGTAGCGGTTAACCGCGCCGGAGGCTATAGAGGATCGACCCCGTGGAGCCCGTCGATGACCGCCAAGATGACCGCCAACGATAGCCGGACACCGAGCGGGCCAAGGATCGCCGGGCTGGCGTTGACCGCCCTGATCGCCATTTTCCCCACCGTGGTCCTGTTGCACAACCGCGCCGCCGTGCTGCCGGTGACCGCCATCGGCCTGATCGGCCTGTGGCAGGCGATCCGCGCCCGCGACTTCGCCATCGGGCTGCCGCGTCCGGTGATCGTCGCCCTGGTCCTGGGGCTGCTCTGGGCGGCGGTCAGCGTCGTCTGGGCCTTCGACGCCACGCTGCCGCTGCCGCGCACCCTGCAATTGCTCGGCCTGGCGGCGCTTGGCGCTTTGGCGATTCGGGCCATTCGGGGCATTCCCGCCGAGAAGGTTCTGGCACTGGCGCTGGCCGGGGTGGCCGTCGGCTGCCTGGTGGCGCTGGGCGAGATCGCCACCGGCTATCACCTGATGGGATTGCTTCACCGCACCAACCCGGCGCTCCCCTTGCCCGATCAGTTCAGCGGCCACTTCAAGGCCGGCACCACGGTGGTGGCCTTGTGGGGCGGCGTCGCGATGTGGTCCGGAATCGGCCGACGCCTTTGGCTGCGGTCGTTGGTGGTTTTCGCCCTGGTCGCGGCGCTGGCCAAGGTCTCGGGCAGCTTCGCCGCCCTGCTGGCCATCGCGGCGGGAACCGCCGCCGGTCTGGCCGCCCTGCTGCTGCCGCGACTGATTCCCGCCCTGGTCGGGCTGGTGGCGGTGGCGGCGGTCCTGGCGGCGCCGGTGGCGGTGTTCATGCCCGACACCTTGTATCTGGCGACGCGCTTCCCGCATCTGCCCAATTCGTCGCTGCACCGGACGATGATCTGGCATTTCGCCGCCACCCGGGCGATGGAGCGGCCGCTGCTCGGCTGGGGCATGGACGCCTCGCGGGTGGTGCCGGGCGGCGAGGAGGACGAGATCGTCTACCTGCACGGCGCCCCCGGTGAACCGCCCCATCCGCAGGGTCAGCAGCGGATGCCGCTGCATCCCCACAATTTCGCCCTTCAGGTCTGGCTGGAGCTGGGAGCCGTCGGCGCCGCTCTGACCGCCGCTTTGCTGGGAGCGGTGGCCGCCGCCGCCGCCGGGCGGCGGCCGGGCGCTGTTCGCGCCGGGGCGGTGGCGACCTTCGTCGGCGCCGTCGCGGTGGCCGCCGTCGGCTACGGCGCCTGGCAAGCCTGGTGGGTCGCCAGCCTGTGGGGCACCACCGCACTGGCGGCCAGCCTGCTGGCGCGAAAAGGGGACGCGGAATGAGCGCGGAATTCTCGCTGGCCGGTCGTCGCGTCCTGGTCGCCGGCCATCGCGGCATGGCCGGTTCGGCCATCGTCCGTCGATTGGCGGGCGAGGGCTGCCAGGTGCTGACGCTTGGTCGCGACGAGGTCGATCTGCGCCGCCAGTCCGACACCGAGGCTTGGCTGGCCGCCCATCGGCCCGACGCGGTGTTCGTCGCCGCCGCCACCGTCGGCGGCATCGTCGCCAATTCGACCCGGCCGGCCGAGTTCCTTTACGACAACCTGGCGATCGAGGCCAATTTGATCCACGGCGCCTGGCGCGCCGGGGTGGGCAAGCTGCTGTTCCTCGCCTCCAACTGCATCTATCCCCGGCTGGCGCCTCAGCCGGTGGCCGAGGACGCCTTGCTGACCGGGCCCTTGGAGCCGACCAACGAATGGTACGCGGTCGCCAAGATCGCCGGGCTCAAGATGTGCCAGGCCTATCGCCGCCAATACGGTTGCGACTTCATCACCGCCATTCCCGCCGGCCTCTACGGCATCGGCGACCGCTACGATCCCGAGCACGGCCATGTGGTGGCGTCGCTGATCCTGAAATTCCACCGGGCCAAGGTCGAGGGGCTGCCGGCGGTGCCGATCTGGGGCAGCGGCACGCCCCGCCGCGAGTTCATGTATTCCGAGGATGCCGCCGACGCGGCGGTGTTTCTGATGAAGGGCTATTCCGACGAGGCGCCGATCAATTTCGGCAGCGGCCGCGAGGTAACCATCCGCGAACTGGCCGAGGCGGTGGCCCGTGTCGTCGGCTTCGACGGGCGGCTGGAATTCGACGCCAGCAAGCCCGACGGCATGCCGCGCAAGCTGCTCGATACCGGCCGCATGGCGGCGCTCGGCTGGAAGCCGACGATCGGGTTCGAGGACGGCCTGGCCGCCGCCTATGCCTGGTTTCTCGCCAACGTCGCCTGATCGGCCATTTCGCCGAGCCGCGCCCGTGCCGTCCGGTAGCGGGTATCCAAGCCGCCCTCGGCCACCAATTGCTGGTAGGCGAAGGGCGCCGCCAGATCGATCTGGTCGGCGGGGATGGCCAGCGGCGGCGTGGCCGGGCCGATGGCGCCGCGCACGCCCGAGCGGCAATAGCGGTGGCGCCGGCCGATGATGGTCAAAGCCTCGGGCGAAAGACTGTCGATGTCGCCGAAGGGATAGGCGAACCAGTCTGGCCCGGCGCCCAGCCGTTTCTCCAAGAGCGCGGCGGCGCCGTCGATTTCGGCGGCGATCTCGGCGGCGTTCAGCCGGGTCAACCGGCGATGGCTCAGCGTATGGCTGGCGATGGTGTGGCCCTCGGCCTTCAGCGTCGCCAATTCCGCCCAGTCCAGCAGCCGCAAGTTTCCGGCGCCGCGCTTGCCGTCGAAGATGTTGGCGGCGATGGCGGCCCGCTGGGCGGCGCCGGTCAATTCGATCAGGCCGGGGCAGACGAAGAACAGGGCGCGGGCGCCGGCGGCGGCGATGACGCGGGCGGCGGCCAGATTGCCGGCGAAGCCGTCGTCGAAACTGAGCGCGATTCTGGGGGTGGCGGCGGCGCTCCCGGCCAGAACCGCCTCGATTTCGGGCGGCGAGGCCAGTCGGCCGGTCCTGTCCAGCCAGCGCACCAGCCGTTCCAGCGCCGGCAATTCTGTGCCGGCGACCTCGTGCAGCAGCAACAGGCGCGGGCCGGCGGGCGGCGCCAGCAGGCGATGGACGGCGAGCCAAGGGGCGGCCAGGCGGTAACGGAGCGACATCCACTATCCTTAACACCCGGACCAAGGGCGATCAAAGGCTTGCTGCCCGATGGCGGCGCCGATAATGTGCAGCCGCGCGACCCCTGATCGGAATTCCTTCATGGCCCTTGAAACGCTGACGGTGGTGATCCCCTGCTATAACGAGGAGGCGACGCTCGCCGCTCTGGTCGAGCGCGTGCTGGCCGCCGATCGTTGTGGCCTGAAACTGGAAATCGTCATCGTCGACGACGGTTCGAGGGACCGCTCGGTCGAGGTGATGAAGGCGCTGGCCGCCGCCCATCCCGAGATCGTCACCGAGTTCCACGCCATCAACCAGGGCAAGGGGGCGGCGCTGCGTACCGGCTTCGCCCGGGCCTCGGGCGATATGGTGATGGTGCAGGACGCCGACCTCGAATACAGCCCCAACGACTATCCCAAGCTGCTGAAGCCGATTCTCGACGGCCGCGCCGACGTGGTCTTCGGCTCGCGCTTCAAGGGCGGCGACGAATCGCGCGTGCTGTATTTCTGGCACTCGATCGGCAACCGGGTGCTGACGCTGGCCTCGAACATGTTCACCGACCTCAACCTCACCGACATGGAGACCTGCTACAAGGTTTTCCGCCGCGAGGTCATCCGTCAGGTGACGGTCGAGGAAAACCGCTTCGGCTTCGAGCCCGAGATCACCGCCAAGATCGCCCGCCTGCAACCCCGGCCGCGCATCTACGAGGTGGGGATTAGCTATTCGGGGCGGACCTACGACGAAGGCAAGAAGATCGGCTGGCGGGACGGCGTCCGCGCCCTTTACTGCATCGTCCGCTACAATCTGTTCGCCTGATCCATGTGCGGCATCGCCGGCAGTACCCGCGCCGATGCCGAAATTCTCGGCCTCATGGCCAGCCGGCTTTCCCATCGCGGTCCCGACGCCGATGATTGCTGGCGGGACGATGCTTGCGGCGTCGGGCTGGTCCATACCCGACTGGCGATCATCGACCTGTCGCCGGGCGGCGCCCAGCCGATGTCCAGCCCCTGCGGGCGCTGGACCATCGCCTTCAACGGCGAAATCTACAATTACCGCGAACTGAAGGCCGAGCTCGAGGCCAAGGGCGAGAGCTTCCGCTCCGCCAGCGACACCGAGGTGCTGCTGCGCCTGTTGATGCGGGACGGGCTGGAATGCCTGCCGAAGCTGCTCGGCATGTTCGCGCTTGCCCTGTGGGACCGCGAGCGGCGCGAGTTGACGCTGGTGCGCGACCGCCTGGGGGTCAAGCCGCTGGTCTGGGGCCGCCTGCCCGACGGCGGTCTCGCCTTCGCCTCGGAAATCGACGCGCTACGCGCCCATCCCGGCCTCGATCTCGGCCTCGACCGCGAGGCGCTGTCGCTCTATCTCGCCTGCCTTTATGTGCCGCACCCGAAGACCATGCATGCCGGCGTCGCCAAGCTGCCGCCCGGCCATTGGCTGGTATGGCGGGACGGCGAAATCCGCATCGGCGCGTGGTGGCGGCCGTCCTATCGCGGCGACCGCGCGATCGGCCTCGACGAAGCGGTCGAGGAGGTGCTGCCGCTCTTGGATTCCGCCGTGCGGCTGCGGCTGGTCGCCGATGTCGAGGTCGGCTGCTTTCTGTCGGGCGGCATCGACAGTTCGGTGATCGCGGCGCTGATGGCCCGGGCCTGCCGCGAGGCGGGGGCGCCGCCGCCCCGCACCTTCACCATGACCTTCGACGAGCCGGCCTACGACGAGCGCGAGGCGGCCCGCGCGGTGGCCGATCATGTCGGCTCGCGCCACGCCGAATTGCCGGCCCGGCCCGAGGTCGCGGGTTTCCTCGACGACATGGTGCGGCTGTTCGGCGAGCCCTTCGGCAATCCGACGGCGCTGTTGATCCACGACCTCAGCCGTAGCGCCCGCCGGCATCTGAAGGTGGCGCTGGTCGGCGACGGTGGCGACGAGGTGTTCGCCGGTTATCCCCGCTACCAGGGCGGCCTGCTGGCCGAGCGCTATGCCATGGTGCCGCGACCGCTGCGCCGGGCCGCCGCCGCCGCCGCCGGGCTGATCCCGGAAAGTTCGTCCGGCCGCCATGGCTGGCGCCGGGTCCGCGAGTTCCTTGCCGCCGGGGCGCTGCCGGCGGCCGAGCGTTACGCCAGTTGGGTCGAGTATTTCGATCCGGCCGAAAGGCGCGCCCTCCTCGGTCTCGACCACGCTCCCGGCCGGCCGCTGGCCGACCTTTACCGAGCGGCGCCGTCGGCGGCGCCGCTCGACGCCATGCAGCAGACCGACCTTGAATCCTTCCTGCCCGGCAATCTGCTGGCCTATGGCGACGCCATGAGCATGGCGGTGGCGCTGGAATTGCGGCTACCCTTCCTCGACCATCGGCTGATCGAGACGGTGGGGCGGCTGTCGCCGGCCTTGCGCTTCCAGGATGGCAAGAAGACCATCCTGAAGGCGGTGGCGCGGCGCCTGCTGCCGACGGCCATCGTCGACCGTCCCAAACTGGGCTTCAACCCGCCCATGGGCCTGTGGCTGAAGGGCGAGTTGGCGCCGATGGTGGCCGAGCGCCTGACTCCCGCCCGGGTGGCCGATCTCGGTCTGGAGCCCAAGGCGGTGGCCGGCCTGTTGGCCGAACATCGCGGCGGCCGCCGCGACCTCGCCTTGAAGGTGTGGGCGCTGCTGGTGCTGGAACGCTGGTGGGCCGCTCAGCAATTCTCCCGGCCGTCCGGCTCGTAGACGACGACGCGGCTGTCGGCCGCGTCAAAGCCCATCGCCGGGCTCCCGCCCAAAGAAATTAACCCCCGTCGCGGCCTCATTTGGCTTGGTGGGGAACCGGTGATTTGCTAGACAGAAGTGTTGGAAAGGTGGGCGTCTGGACATGGAAAATTCCGGGGTGAATGCGGATCTGCGGGCCATCGCGGACCGGGTGTGGCGGCAGACCCTGGAAGTCTATCTGCGGGCCCCGGAAGTCCGCTTGGCCTCGTCGCTGTCGCCCATCGAGATCTTTGTCGCCCTTTATTACGGCGGACTGCTGCGCTTCGACCCCCAGAATCCCGCCTGGGAAGAGCGCGACCGCTGCATCATCAGCAAGGGCCACGGCTCGATCTGCATGTATCCGATCCTCGCCGACCTGGGCTATTTCCCGGCGGCGGAACTGGAAAGGGTGTGCAAGGCCGGCAGCTTCCTGGGCGGCATCCCCGACCCGGTGATCCCCGGCTACGAGACGGTCAACGGCTCGCTGGGCCACGGCCTGGGGGTGGCCGGCGGCATGGCGCTCGGGCTCAAGGTCAAGGGCGGCGCCCAGGACGTCTTCGTGGTCACCGGCGACGGCGAACTGCACGAGGGCGCCAATTGGGAAGCCATCATGTTCGCCGCCCAGAACCGGCTGGACAACATGCATCTGATCGTCGACGACAACCAGATCTGCATGCTGGGCTTCACCAACGAGATCAATTCGCTGGGGGTGCTGTCGCAACGCCTGGCCAGTTTCGGCTGGAACTGCCTGGAGGTGGACGGCCACGACGTCATGGCGGTGCATCAAGCCCTGTGGAGCTTGAAAAATACCCGCGACGGCCGGCCCAAGGCGCTGGTGGCGCGCACCGTCAAGGGCCGCGGCGTCCCTGGCCTGGAGAACGCCCCGATGTCCCACGTCATGTCGCCCAAGGCCGAAATCATCGAGGCCCTGCTGCGGGAGGGCCGGCCATGAGCGGGACGAAGCCGATGGCCATGCGCGACGCGCTCCTGGAGCGCATCTGGCGGGGCATGGCCGCGGACGAGCGGATCTTCTTCGTCACCGCCGATTTCGGCGCACCGACGCTGGACCGCATCCGTAGCGACTTCCCCAAGCGCTTCGTCAACGTCGGCATTGCCGAGCAGAACCTGATCAACGTCTCGGCCGGTCTGGCGCTGGAGGGCTTCACCGTCTTCGCCTACGCCATCGCCCCCTTCATCACCATGCGCTGCTACGAACAGTGCCGCACCAACCTGGCCCTGCTGTCCACCGTGCGGCCGATGAACGTCACCTTGGTGGGCGTCGGTGCCGGTTACAGCTACGTGGTGTCGGGCCCCACCCACCAGTGCTATGAGGACATCACCCTGATGCGGGCGATGCCCGGCTTCCAGGTGTTTTCACCCGCCGACCACGTCACCGCCAGCCACCTGTTCGACCGCTGCGTCGGCCGGAAGGGGCCGAAATACCTGCGTTTCGATGCCCAGACCCTGCCGGTCCTCTACGGCGAGCGGGCCCCCGACCTGGAGCGCGGCTTCACCGTGCTGAAGGACGGTACGGATGCTTGCCTGGTGGCGACCGGCTACATGGTGCATACCGCGCTGAAGGTGGCCGAACGCCTGGAGGAGGACGGCATCCGGCCGGCCGTGCTGGACCTGTTCGACCTGTCCGGCTTCGACCAAGAGGCCCTGGCCGCCAAACTGGCCGGCCACCGGGCGGTGGTCAGCCTGGAGGAGGCCTTCAGCGGCCGCGGCGGCGTGGACGCGCTGTTGCGCGACCTGCTGAGCCGGCGCGGCACGGAGCGCCCGATCCTGGGGGTGGGCGTCGAGCCGGCCTATCATTTCGAGCTGGGCGATCGCGCCACCCTGCACGAGCGGGTGGGGATCGGCCCGGTCTCGGTCGAGGCCAGGGTGCGCGCCTTCCTGCGGCGGCTTTCCTAGTTTTTTCCCGAGGAGCAATCCGGACGATGTTTTACGAACTCGCCGCCCCCACCTGGGGCCCCGAAGAGATCGCCGCCGCCAAGGCCGTGCTGGATTCCGGCTTTTACACCATGGGCGCCAACGTCAAGGCGTTCGAGGAGGAATTCGCCGCCTATTTCGGCGCCCGCCACGGCATCATGGTCAATTCCGGCTCGTCGGCCAATCTGGTGGCGGTGGCGGCGCTGGCCTACCGCCAGGATCGGCCGCTGCAACGCGGCGACGAGGTGATCGTCCCGGTGCTGTCCTGGGCCACCACCTACCACCCGCTGCAGCAATACGGCCTCAAACTGAAATTCGTCGATATCGACCTTCAGACGCTCAACATCGATTCCAGCCAGCTGGAAGCGGCGCTGACGCCGAAGACCCGCGCCATCGTCGCCGTCAGCATCCTCGGCAATCCGGCGCCCTTGGACGTCATTCGTCGCTTCGCCGACGACCATGGTCTGGCCTTGCTGGAAGACAATTGCGAATCGATGGACGCCGAGCTGGGGGGCCGCAAATGCGGCACCTTCGGCCACCTCAACACCTTCAGCTTCTTCTTCTCGCATCACATCTCGACCATGGAAGGTGGGATGATCCTGACCGACGATGTCGAGCTGGCCCACCTGTGCCGATCGATCCGCGCCCATGGCTGGACCCGCGACCTGCCGGCCGACACGCCGATCTACCAGAAGAAGTCCCAGGACCATTTCGAGGCCTATCGCTTCATCCTACCCGGCTACAACGTGCGGCCGCTGGAGATCGAAGCGGCCATCGGCCGCCAGCAATTGAAGAAGCTGCCCGGCTTCACCGCCGCCCGGCGGGCCAATCTGGCGCTGTTCCAGAAGCTGTTCGCCGCCGATGACCGCTTCATCATCCAGCGCGAAAACGGCACCTCCTCGGCCTTCTCCTTCACGATCATTCTAAATCCGAAACGAAATCCGGACCGCAATCGGGTGTTCGAGGCGCTGAAGGCCGCCGATATCGGCTATCGCATCATCACCGGCGGAAATTTCCTGCGCCACGACGTCATTCGCCACTACGATTACGAGGTGGTCGGCGGCGCCGCTCCCAACGCCGACATCGCCCACGATTTCGGCTTCTTCGTCGGCAACCATCCCTTCGACCTGACGGAGCAGATCACCCGGCTGCGCGAAGTGCTCGATGGGGCGTGCCGCTAAAGAGTTATTTTTTGACACAGATGAACACAGATAAACGCAGATAAAAGATATTTTTTAATAAATCTGTGTTCATCTGTGTCTCGGGCATTACGCGCTCATAAGGGATAAACATTTCCGCTCGTCAAGCCCGGCCATGATGAAATCGGGTGGCCGCGTAATGTTGCTAACGGCTCTGAATGTTAACCGCAAGGGATTGCGAAAATGACCACCCGTATTCTGGTGACCGGCGGTGCCGGCTATCTCGGTTCGATCATGGTGCCCGAGTTGCTGAAGGCGGGAAACCGGGTCACCGTGCTCGACAATTTCATGTTCAAGCAGCATTCGCTCGGCCATGTCTGCGCCGATCCCAATTTCGACGTGGTCAAGGGCGATTGCCGCGACGAGGGATTGGTGCGCTCGCTGGTCAAGGACGCCGACGTGGTGATTCCGCTGGCCGCCCTGGTGGGGGCGCCGCTGTGCAAGATGGACCCGGTGGGGGCCACCAGCACCAATCTCGATGCCCAGCTGATGCTGTTGAAGCTACTGTCGCCGGCGCAACGGGTGCTGATGCCGATCACCAATTCCGGCTACGGCGTCGGCGAATCGGGCAAGTTCTGCACCGAGGAGACGCCGCTTCGGCCGGTTTCGCTCTACGGCATCCACAAGGTCGAGGTCGAGAAGGCGGTGCTGGACCGCGACAATTCGATCAGCTTCCGCCTCGCCACCGTCTTCGGCATGGCGCCGCGCATGCGCATCGACCTTTTGGTCAACGACTTCACCTACCGGGCGGTGACCGACCGCTTCGTCGTGCTGTTCGAAAGCCACTTCAAGCGCAACTACATCCATATCCGCGACGTCACCCGCGCCTTCATGCATGGCTTGGCCAATTTCGAGACGATGAAGGGCCGTCCCTACAATGTCGGCCTGTCGGACGCCAATCTGTCGAAGTTCGAGCTGTGCCAGCGGATCAAGGCCCAGCAGCCGGACTTCGTCTTCCTCGACGCCCCGGTCGGCGAGGACCCCGACAAGCGCGACTACATCGTCTCGAACGAGCGCATCGAGGCCACCGGTTTCAAGCCCGCCCATTCCCTGGATGCCGGCATCGGCGAACTGATCAAGGGCTTCCGGATGATCAAGAACAGCATCTACGGCAACGTTTGAGGACGCCTCACCCACTTGTCATTCCTCGGCCACGCTCGGGATGACACGATTCTTTTGGGCCCGTTAACCCGCCCGCACCTGACGTAGGAAGGCGCCGACGGCGTCGGACAGCGTTCCAGAATCGCGTTTCAAGCCGGTCGCCGCATGCAGCACGGTGTCGGCACCGGTGCCGGCATCGGCGGCGGCGCGGGTGACGCCGGCGATGTTGCTCGAGACCTCTTGGGTGCCCTTGGCCGCCTCTTCGACGTTGCGGGCGATCTCGCGGGTGGCGGCGGTCTGCTCCTCCACCGCCGAGGCGATGGCGGTCGAAATCTCGTCGATGCGGGTGATGGTGGCGCCGACATTCTTGATGGCGGCGGCGACGCGGCCGGTTTCGGCCTGCACCGCGCCGATCTGCTGGCCGATCTCCTCGGTGGCCTTGGCGGTCTGGTTGGCCAGGCTCTTCACTTCGTTGGCGACCACGGCGAACCCCTTGCCGGCCTCACCCGCCCTGGCCGCCTCGATGGTGGCGTTGAGCGCCAGCAGGTTGGTCTGGCTGGCGATATCGTTGATCAGGTTGACGATCTCGCCGATGCGGCCGGTTGCGTCGGCCAGGGCGCGGACGACGGTGTCGGTCTCGCCGGCCTCGCGCACGGCGGCCCGGGCGATCTCGGCCGATTCGGCCACCTGGCGGCCGATCTCGTTGACCGAGCTCGACAATTCCTCGGTGGCGGCGGCCACCGTCTCGACATTGGCGGCGGCCTGTTCCGAGGCGGCGGCCACCGAGCCGGCCTGCGACGCCACCTGGGTGGTCAGCGCCGTCAGCGATTGGGCGGTTCCCTCCATGCCCAGGGCGGCGGTGCCGACATCGGCGACGACGCGGGAGACGTCGGCCTCGAAGCGATCGGCCAGCGCCAGCATCGCCTGGCGGCGCTCGGCCTCGGCACGGGCCTTGGCCTCTTCCTGTTCGCGCTTCAGGCGCTCCATCGCCAAGCCATTTTCCTTGAACACTTGGACGGCGCGGGCCATGGCGCCGACCTCGTCGCCGCGCTCGGTGCCATCGATCGCGGCGCCCAGGTCGCCCTTGGCCAGCACCTCCATGGTCGCCCTCAGCCGCGCCAGCGGGGCGGTGACGCCGGATGACATCAACGCGATGGCAAGCGCCACCGCCACCGCCACCGCCAGGCCGGACATTCCCCAGGTGGTGGCGATGGTGGCGTTGGAATTGGCGGTCAGGGCATCGGAATCCTTCTCCATCGCCTTGGCCATGTCGTCGCCCAGCACCACCATCTCGTCGCGCAGCTTGTCGATGGCCGGGTCGTATTGGGCGCGCATCATCGCCATGGCCTCGGCCTCGCGCTTGGCGTCATTAAGGGCGAAGACCTGACGGCGGATCGGCGCGATGGCGTGGGCGGCGGTCTTGACCGCCGTCAGCCGGTCCCTGAATTCCGGCATCTTGGCGATCTCGTCGTCGATCATGGCTTCGAACTGCGCCGCCAAGGCGTCGATCTGGGGGTCGATCTTGCGGGACTCGGCCTCGGAATCCTCGGCGATGCGCAGATAGGCGTTGCGTCCGATGGATAGCAGCCGCTGGACGGCGCGGGCGTTTTCGCGGACCGCCAGGGCGTCCTTGGCGATCAGGCCCGAATATTCGTCGTCGATGTGGCGCATGCGGTCGGTGGCGAAGACGACGACGCCGACCATGGCAACCGCCAACACGGTCAGGGCCAGCAGCACCTTGTGGAGGATGCGGAGGTTTCCGAGCATGGGTTCGATCTCCCGAGAATGCCGATGTCAGGCTACATCGGAACCGAAGCCGCGAAATATGGCCAAAAAGCGAAAAAACGGCTCGTTACGAGCCGTTACCAATTTTCACGCCGAGATGGAGAGTGAAGCTTAGCCAAATCGGCCGGTAATGTAACCCTGTGTTAACGGATGGCTGGGGGCGGTGAAAAGCATGTCGGTGGGACCCATTTCCAGCATTTCCCCCAGATGGAAGAAGGCGGTGCGCTGCGACACCCGCGCCGCCTGTTGCATCGAATGGGTGACGATGACGATGGTCAGGTCCCGGCGCAGCTCGTCGATCAATTCCTCGATCTTGGCGGTGGCGATGGGGTCGAGGGCCGAGCACGGCTCGTCCATCAGCAGCACCTCGGGGTTGACGGCGATGGCCCGCGCGATGCAAAGCCGCTGCTGTTGGCCGCCCGACAGGCCGGTGGCGCGGTGGGAGAGGTCGTCCTTGACCTCGTTCCACAGGCCGGCCCGTCGCAGGCTGGAATGGACCATGGCGTCCAGTTCGGCGGGGTTTTTCGCCAAACCGTGCAGCCGGGGACCGAAGGCGACGTTGTCGTAGATGGATTTGGGAAACGGGTTGGGCTTCTGGAACACCATGCCGACCCGCATGCGCAGCAATACCGGATCCATCTCAGGCGCGGCGATGTCCTCGCCGTCGAGCGTGATGGTGCCCTCGACCCGGCAATCCGGGATGATGTCGTTCATGCGGTTGAGACAACGCAGGAAGGTGGATTTGCCGCAGCCCGAGGGGCCGATCAGCGACGTCACCTCCAGCGGCCGGAATTCCAGCGACACCGCCTTCAGCGCCGCCTTGGCGCCGTAATGCACGGTAACGTCGCGGGCGGCGATCTTGGCCGCGGGCGGCGCGGTCGGATCGATCTCCATCAGCCGGCCGCTCGGACGGCGCCGGCCTCGGGCAGCGGCAGGTAGACGGTGAAGGTCGAGCCCTTGCCGGGCGTGGAATCGACCACCAGCGTGCCGCGATGACGATTGACGATGTGCTTGACGATGGCCAGCCCCAACCCGGTACCGCCCAGCTTGCGCGAACGGGCGGTGTCGACCCGGTAGAAACGTTCGGTCAGACGCGGCAGATGTTCGCGGGCGATCCCCTCGCCCTGGTCGCTGACCGCCACCGCTATCGCCCGCCCGGCCTTCAACTGCGCCGCCGCCGGCGGCAGCTTGTCGGCCAGGCGCAGCGCCACCCCGACCGGAGTGCCCTCGCGCCCGTATTTCAGCGCGTTGTCCAACAGGTTCTGCAACAGCTGGGTCAGTTCGTCGGCCTGGCCGATGACGACGCTGGCGCGCGGGTCGATCTCGGCCACCAGGGCCATGCGCTTGGCCTCGGCCAGCGGCTGCATCGCCGCCACCGCCCGCTCGACGATGTTGGCCAGTGCCACCGGTTCCGATGGCGGCGAGTGCTCGTTGAGCTCGATGCGCGACAACGACAACAGGTCGCCGACCAACCGCGCCATGCGGGTGGCTTGCTCCTGCATGATCACCAGGAAACGCTCGCGCGCCTCGGCATCGTCGCGGGCGGGGCCGCGCAGGGTCTCGATGAACCCCAACAGGGTGGACAGCGGCGTGCGCAATTCGTGGCTGGCGTTGGCAACAAAATCGGCCCGCATCTGCTCGATGCGCCGCACCTGGGTAATGTCGTGGAGCGCCAGGATGGCGGTCGAGCCGTCGGCGGAATCGGCGTCAAGCCGTTCGACGCGGGCGATGAAACTGCGTTCCACCG
>Ga0265327_10000355_pt1 | contig 87181 bp, 93 predicted proteins | sample 41621metaG_FD_202089 | JGI IMG/M metagenome (GOLD analysis project Ga0265327, IMG submission 202089) | Rhizosphere microbial communities from Carex aquatilis grown in University of Washington, Seatle, WA, United States - 4-16-21 metaG | ecosystem: Host-associated > Plants > Roots > Rhizosphere...
CCCATACAGGGCCCCCGTGGTCTTGATGGAAGCGAACTACACGTCGTGCAAGCGCCGCGAGGCGTCAAAGGCCTCACCGACGCTCTCCGAGCGTCTGCACAAATGTTCTGCCGCGCGGACTCCTAGGGTTTTCCTGCGTGGATTCCACACGATTCATCCTCATCAACACCAGCCACCCGGGCAATGTGGGCTCGACGGCCCGGGCCATGAAGGTCATGGGTTTTTCCGATCTGGTGCTGGTGCAGCCGCGCTTTGCCGATGTGCTGTGCCAGGAGGAAACGGTGGCCATGGCCAGCGGCGCGGCCGACATCCTGGCGCGGGCGCGCATCGTGGAGACGCTGGAGGAGGCGCTCGATGGCGTGACCTTCGCCTGCGCCACGGCGATGACGCCGCGCGACTTCGGGCCGCCCACGCGCGAGCCGCGTGCGCTGTTTGCCGAACTGTCTGGTTCAGCGCATACCGTGGGCCTGGTGTTTGGCTCCGAGCGATACGGCATGGCCAACGAGGACGTGTACCGCTGCCATGCCGTGCTCTCGATTCCGACCCATCCCGACTACGGCTCGCTCAATCTTGCCCAGGCGGTGCAATTGCTGGCCTACGACTGGCGCCAGGCCCTGGGCGGCTTCGAGGTAGCGCCGCGCACGGCCGATCCGCAACTGGCTGATGGGCAGGCTGTGCAAGGCCTTCTGACGCATCTGGAGCAGGGGCTGTCCGATATCGGCTTCCTCGATCCCGCTGCGCCCAAGAAGCTGATGCCGCGCCTCAATCAACTCTTCAACCGCGCGCAACTCACGCAGGAAGAAGTGCACATCCTGCGTGGCCTGGCGCGGCAAATGACCAAGGTCAGCAAGGGTTGACGGTCACAGCTAGACTGGCCGGCCGTTAACCAGGGTCTGTTAGTACTACGGGAGTTGGATTTGTTGCCATTCAAAAGCCCGCGAGCAAGGCGCAAAGGCGAAGCTGGGGCCGTCCCTAGCGAGACTTTGCAACGCCGCGCGGGCTTTTGAATGACAACCCTTCGGGAGGGCGGCTGCGCGGGCGCAGGGCGTTGTTGCGCACCTTGCCCTGCGCCCGCGCAGCCACCCTCGCACCGACTCCCGTAGTACTAACAGACCCTCTCTTCACCATGTTCCAGCGCCTCCGCGAAGACATCGCCTGCATCCTCGAACGCGACCCGGCCGCGCGCACGGGCTTCGAGGTGCTGACCTGTTATCCGGGCCTGCATGCGCTGATGCTCCATCGCATGGCGCATGCCTGCTGGAAGGCAGGCCTGAAGTGGCTGGGCCGCTTCATCTCGCAGTTCGCGCGCTGGGCCACGGGCATCGAGATCCACCCTGGCGCCACCATCGGGCGGCGCGTCTTCATCGACCATGGCATGGGTGTCGTCATCGGCGAGATGAGCGAGATCGGCGACGACTGCACGATCTACCAGGGCGTGACCCTGGGCGGCACCTCGCTGGTGAAGGGCGCCAAGCGGCACCCGACACTGGAGCGTGGCGTCGTGATCGGCGCCAACGCCTGCGTGCTGGGCGGCTTCACTGTGGGCGAGGGTGCGCGCGTGGGTTCGGGCGCGGTGGTGACCAAGCCCGTGCCTGCGGGCGCCACCGCCGTGGGCAATCCGGCCCGGGTGATCGAGGCCGCGCAGGATCTCAAGCGCGAAGAGGCGGCCGCCAAGATGGGCTTCTCGGCCTACGGCGTGGCCCACGGCGATGACCCGATGGCGCAAGCCATGAAGGGCCTGATCGACAACGCCTCGGGCCACGAGCACCAGATCGCTTTGCTGTGGCAAGCTGTCACGCAGCTTTCAGCGGCGGCCAAACGTGACTGTGTGCCTTGTGACGCACAGCAAAGTGAAACGTTTGATGCTGCAGAATTGAGCCGTCTCGTCAAATAAGCCGCGCAGCCCGTCAACCCATATGAGGGCTTCGCGTTACCGGTGAACGCACGTAGTTCCGTGCCTGAGTAAAGGTGAATGACGCATGAAGAAGATCCTGACGCTGGCGGCCCTGTCCGCCGTTTTCTGCGGTTCCGTTTTTGCCCAGGCTTCCGCACCCGCTGCGGCTGCCAAGCCTGCGACTGTGACCGCAGTCTGCAAGGACGGCACGCCGTTCAGCGGTGAGACGCTCAAGGGCGCCTGCCGCGGCCACGGGGGCGTGAACAAGAAGGCTTCGGCCGCTGGTGCAGCGCCCGCTGCGGCTGCAGTTCCCGCCGCAGCAGCGACCACCAAGCCTGCTGCGGCTGCCGCACCGGCTGCGACCATGGCTGAAGCCCCCGGTGGCGGTGCCGATAAGGTCTGGGTCAACGACGAGTCCAAGGTTTACCACTGCCCGGGCGACAAGTACTATGGCAAGACGAAGAAGGGCGAATACATGACCGAAGCCGCCGCCAAGGCAGCCGGTGCGCACGCCGACCACGGCAAAGCTTGCGCTGCCAAGTAAGTAAGCCAGTCAGTCGGCACAAAGAAAAAGGGCCGGAGCGCGTGAGCGTTCCGGCCCTTCGTCATGAATGGATCAATGGTGATGACCGTGGTCGCCATGCGCGTGGCCATGGGCGATTTCTTCCTCGCTGGCGGCGCGCACGGACACGAGCTTGATGCCGATCTTCAGCGCCATGCCGGCCAGCGGGTGGTTCCCGTCGAGGATCACGGTGTCGCCCTTGATCTTGGCCACGTGAAAAAATTTGAACTCGCCGGCCTCGCCTTCGCGCATTTCCAGCTGGCCGCCGACCTTCACGCCGGGCGGGAAGTCCTTCTTGGCGATGTGGCGCACCAGACTCTCGTCGCGCACGCCAAAGGCCTGCTCGACGCTCAGGTCCAGGTTCTTGGCGAAGCCGGCTTCCTGATCCATCAGCGCGGCCTCGATGGCCGGCATGGTGTTCTCGTGCCCGATCAGCAGGGCCACGGGCTCCTTGGAGGATTCGAGCAGGCGGCCCTTGTCGTCGGCGACCTTGAGGTGGACGGTGGCGACGGTGTTGTTTTGGACTTTCATGATGCTGATTTCTTGATTGCGTTCTTGGGACGGAAGGCCTTGCAGACCTCGTCGCGGGTTTCGAGATAGGGGCCACCGATCAGGTCGATGCAGTAAGGCACGGCGGCAAAGATGCCACTGGCCTTTTCATGGCCCGAGAGGGTTTCAGCAATTGCCTTGGGCTGGCCTGGCAGGTTGATGATCAGGGCGCCGCCGCGGATCACGGCCAATTGGCGCGAGAGGATGGCGGTGGGCACGAAGTGCAGGGAGATCTGCCGCATCTGCTCGCCGAAGCCGGGCATCTCGCGATCGGCCACGTCTAGCGTGGCTTCGGGTGTGACGTCGCGCTTGGCCGGGCCGGTGCCGCCGGTGGTCAGCACGAGATGGCAGTTAGCAGTGTCGACCAGCTCGCGCAGGGTGGCGGCGATCAGCTCGCGCTCGTCCGGAATCAGACGGGGCACGAACTCGATGGGGTTGAGCAGGGCGTTGCTCAACCATTCCTGGAGTGCAGGCAGGCCCTTGTCTTCGTAGATGCCGCTGGAGGCGCGGTCGCTGATGGAGACGATGCCGATGCGGACGGAATCACTCATCAGCATCTACGTCGGCATCTGCATCAGCGGAAGGGCCCTTGAGGCGCTCGGCCTTGATGAACTGGAACAGCTCGCGGAAGGCGCGTCCACTGCGCTTCTCGGGCACCAGGGCGGCGTCCTTGCGCGCGGCGCGCACGAGGCTGCGCAGCTGCTGCACGTCGAGGCCCGGGTGCTCGTCGATGAAGACCTGCAGGTCGTTGTCGCCGGCGATCAGGCGCGCGCGCCAGGCTTCGCTCTCGTGCAGGGCCAGGCTGTCCTTGGCATGGCCGAGCTTGAAGGCGGCCACGGCCTCGCGGATGGGCTCCGGGTCGACCTTGCGCATCAGCTTGCCGATGTACTGCATCTGCCGGCGCTTGCCTTCGAAGTTGGTGATCTTCTTGGCTGCGGCCACGGCATCGGTGAGGATTTCGGGCAGGTTCAGATCGGCCAGGCGGTCTTTGGGCAGGGTCAGCAGATCGTCGCCCAGGCCTTGCAGATCGTGCGACTCGCGCTTCCTCTGGGTCTTGCTGGGACGCTCGTCAAAGTCGTCGTTGGGGAAAAGATCTTGTTCCATGGTCAGTATGATTGTCGCCCACCTCAAGATTGACACGAAGGCCCCATGCCCAAGACCGCTGCCGACGCTGGCTTTTCCTACACGTCCGATTACTTTGCCCAACTGGTGGAGGACGTGCTGGCCGAAGCCAGGAAGATCGGTGCCAGCGATGCCGGGGCTGAAGTATCGGAAGGTTGCGGCCTGTCGGTATCCGTGCGCAAGGGTGAGCTGGAGAACGTGGAGCGCAACCGCGACAAGTCATTGGGCGTGAGCGTCTACCTGGGCCAGCGCCGCGGCAATGCGAGCACGTCGGATTTCTCTCCGCAGGCGCTTCGAGACACGGTGCGCGCGGCCTACGACATCGCCCGCTTCACCGCCGAAGACGAGGTAGCCGGCCTGCCCGATGAGGAAGACCTGTCGCTCGACGCTTCGGCTCGTCCCGAGCTGGATCTCTTCCATCCCTGGGCCATTGACGCCGAGAAGGCGGCCGAACTCTCGCTGCGCTGCGAGGCCGCGGCCTTCGGCGTGGACAAGCGCATCACCAACAGCGAAGGCGCGGGCGTCTCGGCCCAGCAATCGCATTTCTTCACCGGCAACAGCCGGGGCTTTCGCGGTGGCTATGCCAGCTCGCGCCATTCGATCTCGGTGGCGCCGATTGCCGGCCGCGGCGCGGGCATGGAGCGCGACGCCTGGTACAGCTCGATGCGCGACGCGGCCGATCTGGCCTCGCCCGAGGCCGTGGGCCGTTATGCCGCCGAGCGGGCGCTCTCGCGATTGAAGGGCCGCAAGGTCAAGACGGCGGAGGTGCCCGTGCTGTTTGAATCGACCGTGGCCGCGGGCCTGCTCGGCGGGCTGGTGCAGGCCACCAGCGGCGGCGCGCTGTATCGCAGAGCCAGCTTCATGCTGGAGAGCCTGGGCACGCCCGTGATGGCCTCGCACATCGACATCGACGAAGACCCGCACGTCCGCAAGGGCAAGGGCAGCTCTGCTTTCGACGACGAGGGCGTGACGACGAAGGCGCGCAAGGTCGTCGATGCGGGCGTGCTGCAGGGCTATTTCCTGTCCACCTACTCGGCCCGCAAGCTGGGCATGCACACGACGGGCCACGCTGGCGGCTCGCACAACCTGAGCATGACCAGCCGCCTGACCGCGCCCGGCGATGATCTGAAGACCATGCTGCGCCGCCTGGGAACCGGCCTGTTCGTGACCGAACTGATGGGACAGGGCGTCAACTACGTTACCGGCGACTACTCGCGCGGCGCCAGCGGTTTTTGGGTGGAGAACGGCGAGATCGCCTTCCCCGTGCATGAGGTGACCATCGCCGGCAATCTGCGCCAGATGTTCCAGGACATCGTGGGCATTGGCACGGACGTGTACACGATGGGGACCAAGTCGGTGGGCTCGGTGTTGATCGCGCGGATGAAGCTCGCTGGTGCCTGAAGAAGACGCATAACGACAAATTCAAACGGAGACAAATCCATGGAACGTCGTCACTTTGTTCGCGGCGCCGGCTTGGGCGGAATCCTGGCTGCAGGCATGGCGCCGGCCATCGTGCATGCGCAGGCCAATCTGCGCTGGCGTCTGGCATCGAGCTTCCCCAAGAGCCTGGACACGCTCTCCGGCGCCACCGAGCTGTTCGCCCGCAAGATCGGCGAGATGAGCGGCGGAAAGTTCCAGATCAGCGTGCATGCCGGCGGCGAGCTGATGCCGCCCGGCGCGGTGGTCGATGGCGTGCAGAACGGTACAGTGGAAATCGCGCACACGGCGCCGTACTACTTCGTCGGCAAGGACGAGACCTTTGCCCTGGGCTGCGCCATCCCCTTCGGCCTCAACGCGCGGCAGATGACGGCGTGGATGATCGAAGGCAACGGCGGCAAGCTGATGCGCGAGTTCTACCGCGGCTACAACATCATCAACTTCGCCGGCGGCAACACCGGCGCGCAGATGGGCGGCTGGTACCGCAAGGAACTTAAGACCCTGGCCGACATGAAGGGGCTGAAGATGCGCATTGCCGGCTTTGCCGGCAAGGTGATGGAGCGCCTGGGCGTGGTGACGCAGAACATCCCCGGCACCGAGCTGTATTCAGCGCTCGAAAAAGGCACGGTCGATGCGGCCGAGTGGGTTGGTCCCTACGACGACAAGAAGCTCGGACTCAACAAGGTGGCGCCGTTCTACGCCTACCCCTCGTGGTGGGAGGGCGGCCCGCAGTGCGATTTCTTCATCAACACCAAGGCCTACGAAGGGCTCTCGACCGAGTACAAGGCCATGATCGAGACGGCGGCCGCGATGGCGCACACCGACATGCTGGCCAAGTACGACGCGCGCAATCCGCAGGCGCTCAAGGAGTTGGTGGGCAGCGGCGTCAAGCTGTTCAAGTTCCCGCGCGATGCGATGGAGCAGGCCTTCAAGGAGACGCAAGCCCTGTGCAGCGATCTCTCGGCCAAGAACCCGCGCTGGAAGAAGGTCTACGAGGACTTTGCCGCCTTCCGCCGTGACCAGAACCTCTGGTTCCGCGTGGCGGAGGCGGGCTTCGACGACTTCATGCAGTCGCAGCGCGGGCTTTGAGTTTGCGAGCAAGGGCGAGCAGGCCGATGCCGCTTACCCACAACATCAGACTGGCGGGCTCGGGCACGTCGGTGGCCACCCAGAGCGCCGTCTCGCTGTCCGTCAAGTCAGCCGCCATGGTCGCGTCGATCCAAGTGCGAAAGCTCGCCACATCGACGAAGCCCGAGGCGTAGTTGATCGGATTGCCCTGCGCGTCTTCGTCGTAGATCTGCGCGGAGGTGATGCCCAGCAAGGGCGAGCTGGCATCAAGCACATGGCCGAGGAACAGGCCGCCGCCGCTGTCGCCGCCCTGCACATAGGGCGCGCCGTAGCCGTCAGGGTAGGTGATCAGGTAGTGGACTTCGACGGGACCCAGCGGGCCATCGCCGTCAGGGTCGATCATGCTTGCGGCTTCGCGCACGCTGGTGAAGGCATAGCCGCGCGGAACTTGGTTGAGGCCGGTGGTGATGGTGGCGTCGATGTTGTACAGCGTGCTGTCCGGCAGCACCGTGCTGTTCAGGCTGATGCCGGGGGCGCCGATCGGTGTGTCCAGCCGCAGCAGGGCCAGATCGGCAAAGGGATAGTCGCCTGAGCCTGCGTCGTAGCGCGCGGCCACCACGGCGCTGCCGTAGCCGTCGTAGTAGGTGTCGCCCACATTGGTGCCGACATGCCGCGCCGTCAACACCCAGTTGGGCGCGATCAACACGCCATTGCTGACCTGCCCGAAGGCCGAGGTATCGGTGCCGCCCACGATGGCGTGGGCCGGCACGCCGGAGAGCAGGAAGGCAAGGCTCAGAAGAGCGGACTTGAGGGGCAGTTTCATGGGCGAAGTCTCCAAGCTTTGCGCGAAGCCTACTCAGCCATGTATGGCTCGGCTATCCCGCATATTGTCAGGGTTTCACTTCTTGTTGGTGGCATCCTGCTGCAGCGCTCGCTCGATGGCGGCGTTGGGGTCCTCGGCCGCACTGGCTGCCGATGACGATGAAGCCGGCGCGCCCATGTCCTGCAGCATCTCGGTGGCCTTGTTCAGATCGACCACTTGCGGCTTGTCGAGGAAGATCGTCACCGACTGGGGCACGAAGATCACCACGGCCACCAGGATCAGCTGCATCAACACCCAGGGCAGGGCGCCTAGGTAGATGTCGCTGGATTCCACCTTCCTGGGCAGCGAGCCGTTCTTGAACAGCGTGTCGGCAATGCCGCGCAGGTAGAACAGCGCAAAGCCGAAAGGCGGGTGCATGAAGCTGGTCTGCATGTTCACGCACAGCATCACGCCGAACCAGATCAGGTCGATGCCCATCTTGTCGGCCACCGGCCCCAGCAAGGGCAGGATGATGAAGGCGATCTCGAAGAAATCGAGGAAGAAGGCCAGGAAGAAGATGAAGACGTTGACGGCGATGAGGAAGCCCACCTTGCCGCCGGGCAGGTGCGAGAGCATGTGCTCGATCCAGGCGCCGCCTTCCACGCCCTGGAAGACCAGCGAGAAGGTGCGCGAGCCGATCAGGATGAAGACCACCATGGCCGTGATGCGCATGGTGCCGGCCATTGACTCTCTGACCGCTGACCACGTCAATCGCTTGTGCAGGGCTGCCAGCACAAAGGCGCCCATCGCGCCCATGGCTCCGGCTTCGGTCGGCGTGCAGAGGGCCTTGTCGATGCCTGGCAGGCCGCCCATACTGCCCAGCACGGCGAAGATGAGCACGGCCGAGGGAATGATGCCGCGCAGGCAGCGGCCCCAGAGTTTCCAGCCCGTCAGCGTGCGCGCCTCGGGCGGCACGCCCGGCACCTCGTGCGGGCGCAGGCGGCCCAGGATGAAGGTGTAGAGCGCGAAGATCAGCACCTGCAGGATCGATGGTCCCCAGGCGCCCTTGTACATGTCGCCGACCGAGCGGCCCAGCTGATCGGCCAGCACCACCAGCACCAGCGAGGGCGGCACCAGCTGGGTGATCGTGCCCGAGGCCGCCAGCACGCCGGTGGCGTAGCGCATGCTGTAGCCCCAGCGCATCATCACCGGCAGCGAGATCATGGCCATGGCAATCACCTGGCCCGCCACCGTGCCGGTGATGGCACCGAGGATGAAGCCCACGATGATGACCGAGTAGCCGAGGCCGCCGCGCACCGGGCCGAAGAGCTGGCCCATGGCGTCGAGCATGTCCTCGGCCAAGCCGCATTTCTCCAGCAGTGATCCCATCAGGGTGAAGAAGGGGATCGCCAGCAGCAAGTCGTTGGAGAGGATGCCGAAGACGTTCTGCGGCAGCGCCTGCATGTAGGCGAGAGGCAGCCAGCCCTGGCTGACGGCGAAGAAGCCGCAGGCCAAGCCCAGGGCCGCGAGCGAGAACGCGACCGGGAAGCCGATCAGCATCACGACGATCAGGCCCGCAAACATCAGCGGCGGGAAATCTCCCATCGAGATCATTGGAGCGGCCTCTCGTAATGCGTATCCAATTCCGCACGTCCCGCCAACCAACCCAGCCGCTTGATGACCTCGGCCGCGCCTTGCAGGCTGACCAGGCCAAAGCCCAGCGGCAGCAGCAGCGCTACCGGCCAGCGGATCAGGCCGCCGGCACTGGGTGACATCTCGCCGCTAACGAGCAATTTCCACGCATAGCCAAAGAAGCCCAGGCTCGCGATGGAGTCATCGGGCTGCATGCCGCTCGTCAGCTTGACGATGAAGAAATCCCAGGAGAGCCAGCCCGCGTAAAGCATCACCGGCAGCAGGAAGAGCAGCAGGCCCAGCAGATCGATGGCCACCTTGGCGCGGCTGCTGACGCGGCTGTAGATCAGGTCCACGCGCACATGCTCGTTCAGCCGCAGCACCTGAGCCGCGCCCAGCATCACGCAGGCGGCAAACAGGTACCACTGGATTTCGAGAAAGGCGTTGGAGCTGAAGTCCAGGCCATAGCGCACGAAGGCATTGGCAGCGCTGATCAGGCAGGAGAGCAGAGCGGCCCAGGCGGCGAAGGCACCCAGCCGGTCACTCAGGCGATCAACGCGCCCGGCAAGAGCGAGCAGGAAATTCATCGCTCGGCACTGTACCCAAGCGGGGCGTCGCAAGACGCCCGCTCAAACCCTCACAACTGCGTTGCGGCGGCGTAGATCCGGGTCGAGCGCGCGCCCGAGCGGCAGAAGGCCAGGATGGGCTTGGGCAGCGAGTCCACCAGCGCGCGCATGGCGGCAATCTCTTCGGGTGACTGATAGGCGCCATTCACTGGTAGGTGGCGGTATTCCAGCCCGGCGGCGCGGGCCGCAGCTTCCACGTCGGCGCTCAAGGGTTGATCGGGGCCGCCTTCCATGTCGGGGCGGTTGTTGATCACGCTCTTGAAGCCGGCTGCTGCGGCTTCGGCCATGGCGGCCGGTTCCAGCTGCGGGGCCACGCAGAAGTCGGGGGCGATCTGTTGCATTGGCAGGCTCATCAGGATTCTCCTCAGGAAGACAGCGCTTGCTTGACCGCGGCGGAAACCTGGCCCATGTCGGCCTTGCCGGCGAGTTGCGCCTTGACGGCGCCCATGACCTTGCCCATGTCGCCAGGCCCCTTGGCGCCGACTTCGGCGACGATGGCCTTGACGGCGGCGGCGATCTCTTCGGCCGACATGCGCTGCGGCAGATACACCTCGAGCACCTTGAGCTCTGCCGTTTCCTTGTCAGCCAGGTCCATGCGGCCCGCGGCCGTGAACTGGCTGATCGAGTCCTTGCGTTGCTTGATCAGCTTGTCGACGATGCCGACCAGCATGACGTCGTCCACCTCAACGCGCTCGTCCACTTCCTTCTGCTTGACTGCAGCCAGCAGGAGGCGGATGGTGCCGAGCTTGTCGGTATCCTTGGCGCGCATGGCGGCCTTCATGTCTTCGGTGATGCGGTCCTTGAGGGTCACTTTTCAGTCTCCAAGATGTAAAAAGCCCGCGGCAGCGTCCTGCGCGGGCTCTTTTCGGCCATCAGGCCAAAAGCTCGAAAGAAGCTCAGTACAGCTTCTTGGGCAGCTGCATGCTGCGCACGCGCTTGTAGTGGCGCTTGACGGCCGCAGCCTTCTTGCGCTTGCGCTCAGCGGTGGGCTTCTCGTAGAACTCGCGGGCGCGCAGGTCGGTCAGCAGGCCCAGCTTTTCGATGGTGCGCTTGAAGCGGCGCAGGGCGACGTCGAAAGGCTCGTTCTCTTTAACGCGAATGGTGGTCATCTATTTTGGTTCCTAATGTTGCGCTCGGTGTCCGACTGGAGTCTTGTTCCGGAAACACCCTCACCCGGATCGACGCGCGGTTTGCTAGCAAAGACAGAGATTCTAGCCTAAAAATCAAGCACTTGACAAGATGGGCTCCATGGAGCGAGCACAGGCCGCCCCGCTGGCCCAGGCCCACTGGAAGTTGTAGCCGCCCAGCCAGCCCGTCACGTCCACCACCTCACCGATGAAGAACAGGCCGGGCTTGAGCCGGCTCTCCATGCTTTGCGAGCTGAGTTCGCGGGTATCGACCCCGCCGCGCATCACCTCGGCCTTGCGCCATCCCTCGCTGCCATTGGGCGTGAGCTGCCAGCGGTGCAATTGTTCCGCCAACTGCTGCAGATCTCGATCCTTGCATTCGGGCATCGGACGTTGGGCGTTGATGCCCAGCCGCTCCAGCCAGGCCTGGGCGAGGCGTTGGGGCAGAGCTTCTGCAAGCTCGTTGCCGAGCTGGCGCTTGGAGTTGGCCTTGGCGTGCAGTAGCTTCTCTTGCAGATCCTGTCCCGGCGCGAGGTCGATCTCCAGCACCTCGCCCTCGCGCCAAAAGCTCGAAATCTGCAGGATGGCCGGTCCACTGAGGCCTCGGTGGGTGAAGAGCAGGTCTTCGAAGAACTCGCCGCGCGCCTTGCCCTTGCCGGTCCGCACCTGCACGGGCAACGCCAGGCCCGAGAGTGCCGAGAAGGGCGCCCACGCCTCGGCGTCGAAGGTCAGGGGCACCAGGGCCGCGCGGGGTTCCACGAGCTTGTGGCCGAACTGCCGGGCCAGGCGCAGGCCCCAGTCGCTGGCGCCGATCTTGGGAATGGAAAGGCCGCCGGTGGCGACCACCAGGCGCGCGCAGCGCACGGGACCGCGCGAGGTGTCGAGCTCGAAGCCGTCCGCGCTGTCACGCACGGCAGCCACGTTGCAGGGTTGCCAGCGCTGAACGCCGCCAAGATCGCATTCCTTGACCAGCATCTCGATGATGCGTTCGCTGGAGTCATCGCAGAACAGCTGGCCCTTGTGCTTTTCATGAAAGGCGATGCCGTGCTTCTGGACCAGGGCAATGAAATCGCTGCTCGTGTATCGCGCCAGGGCCGAACGGCAGAAATTCGGGTTTTCGGAGAGGAAGTTGGCCGGGCCGGCATCGCGATTGGTGAAGTTGCAGCGGCCGCCGCCCGAAATCCTGATCTTCTCGGCCAGCTTCTCGGCGTGGTCGACGAGCAGCACCGAGAGCCCGCGTTGCCCGGCCAGGCCTGCGCAGAAAAGTCCCGCGGCGCCCGCGCCGACGACAACCAGATCGAATGAATGCATGGGTGAACCTGAGTGAAAACCGGAGTGTGCAATGGCGGGCCGGATTGTCCGGCAGCTTGCGGCGTGGAAAACAGAGGCGGAAAGATTGAGATTTCCGGGGCTTGTCCCCACTCACCAGGGGGTATCTTGGATACTATCCAGCTCACTCCCGCTGAGGAGTGGAGACACAAAGATCAGGGACCCATGGACACAGCACACGAGCCCTCGCAAAGCCCGAGCAGCCTGGCGGAATGGCTGACCGGTCAACCCGCGCTAGCCACGGAGCTGGGTGCTACCCTGCTCGGGATGATCGAGCCGCTGCACAGCCATGCGGCCATCAAGTCGCTCGCCAGCGGTCGCTACGTGTATGCGGCGCCAGGGCTGGGCGCCTTGTTCGAATGCGGCGATCTGAGCGGCAAGGCCGATGTGGAAGTGATGCGTGCCGACGAGGCCGTGGGCATGCGTCGGGTCGAGCAGACCGTGATGGCGCAGCGCGCCCAGGTGGTGAGCGAACATCGCTTGGAACTGGCCGGTCGCCGTCGCGAGTTCACGGTCACGCGTGCACCGCTTGGCAGTGATCACCTAATTTCGATCTGGCATGAGCGTACCGAGGAGCGCAACCGCGAAAGCCATCTGCAGCGTGCGCTGACGCAGCTTGAACAGCAGCACAAGGCGCTGGAGCAGGCGCGCCGCGAGGCCCAGGCGGGCAGCGGGCGCGACGACGTCTCGGGCCTGTACATGCGGGCCCAGTTCGACGACCAGTTGCTGCGCGAGATCGATCTCTCCACGCGTGAGCATCGCGAATTTGCCATGGTGATGATTGCGCTCGACCCGCTCAAGCCCGGCATCGACGCCATGGCCGAGGAGGCGCGCCAGCGCATGCTCGAAGGCGTGGGCCGCATGTTGCGCGCCAACACCCGCGCGATGGACGCGGCCTGCCGCATCGGGGACGAGCGCTTTGCCGTGCTGCTCTCAGGCGTGGGACTGGCCACTGCCCATGCGCGCATGGAGCAATTGCGCCGCCAGTGCACGTCGCAGATCGTGGTGCTGAACGGGCAGGATCTCGGCCTTTCGCTCTCGATGGGCGTCAGCAGCTTCCCGCACACGGCCTCCAAGCAGGAGGAACTGGTGCAGGCGAGCGAGGCCGCGGTGGCCGAGGCGCACAGGCGCGGCGGCAATCAGGTGGTGCTGGCGTCGATACCCTTCGGCGCCCTGCACATGCCGGCCTGAGTCAGGCCAGCAAGCGCATCAGCTCGGACCATTCTGCCGGCGTGACCGGCGTGATCGAGAGACGGTTTCCGGGCTGCAAAGTGCGCATGCCTGCTAACGCAGAAATTGAGCGCATCTCATGTAGCGAAAGCAGGCGCGTCTTGCGCACCAACTTCACATCCACGTGCAGCCAGCGCGGTGCCTCAGGCTTGGACTTGGCGTCGAAGTACGGGCTCTTCGCATCGAACTGCGAAGCATCCGGGTAAGCAGCGCTGACGACCTCGGCCAAGCCGGCAATGCCGGGCTGCGGGCAGGACGAGTGGTAGAACAGCACGCCATCGCCGATCTGCATCCCGTCGCGCATGAAGTTGCGTGCCTGGTAGTTGCGCACCCCGATCCAGGGCACGGTCTGCTTGGGTGCAGCCGCCAGGTCGTCGATCGAGCACTCGTCGGGCTCGGACTTCATCAGCCAGTAGTTCATGAGAGTCCGGGGCGTCCGGTGTTTCGGGTCGAGCGCCGGGCCGCCCCAAGCCGGCCCGCTGCGCATGCATGCGGCTCACGGTCGTATGCATCGCCGTCCCCCCGGGGGACCGACCAGACACGCTTGCGTTCAGCACGGCATGCCTGGAAGAGGGCTTCAATGTTAGGTGTCCACCGCAGGGGCCGCGTGAGCCGCATTCCTGAATCCTGGGATTCAGGTGGGCGAGGTCAGACCTGCCTTGGGTTCATCTGACGCGAGACGATCACGCCGGCAGGACGATGTTCCAAGCCCCTGCTCATAGAGCATCGGAACAGGAAATATATAGCTCACACGAATGCGGTGGACGAGGCCATTCTACGGCCGGGCCTGCGGCTGTCAGAGCAGTTGCCCATCGTGACCGAGGGCTTCATCAAGGCGCTTGATCAAACCGTCCAATGCGGGTAGGTCGCCTGAGGGCTTTGTCTTCGGTGCAGGGCCGCCTTCAGCCAGTTGGTAGGCGAGGTTGAGCGCAGCCAGCACGGCGATGCGCTCGCGCGCCTTGACGCGGCCGGCATCGCGGATCGCGCACATTTCCTTGTCCACCTGGGCCACGGCCTTGGACAGCGCCACTTCACCGCCCTCCGGGCAGCCGAGCAGGTAGCTCTGGCCCATGATGGTGACTTCCATTTGCTTCATGCGTCGCTCTTTCCAGATTCACTCTCAAGGGGCAGGCGCTCCAGCAGCGCATCCACGCGTGCACGCGCGGCGCTCAGGCGCGAGCGCAGGCTGTCGCGCTCTTGCGAGAGGGCGTCGACCTGCTCCTGCAGCAGCTCGTTGGTGCGCTTGAGTTCCTCGTGGCGCAACAGCAGGCGCTCCACGCGGTCGATCAGGTCGGAGATGCTGGGCATGGCTTTGCCGAGTCGTGGGTCAGGAGGCCGATTCTAGAGTGCGGCCGTGATCGCAATACCGGCGCACCTGGCAGGCCCAGCATTGCGGCTTCAGCGCCTTGCAGACATAGCGGCCATGCAGGATCAGCCAATGGTGCGAATCGACGGCGTACTGAGCCGGCACGCGCTTGAGCAGGCCCATCTCGACGGCCAGCGGCGTCTTGCCAGGCGCGAGGCCCGTGCGGTTGCTGACGCGGAAGATGTGCGTGTCCACCGCCATGGTCGGTTCGCCAAAGGCCACGTTCAGCACCACGTTGGCGGTCTTGCGGCCCACGCCGGGCAGGGCCTCCAGCGCCTCGCGGCTGCGCGGCACCTCGCCGCCATGCTGCTCGATCAGGATGCGGCAGGTCTTGATCAGGTTGGCGGCCTTGGTGCGGTACAGGCCAATCGTGCGGATGTATTCAGCCAGGCCCGCTTCGCCCAGGTCCAGCATCTGCTGCGGCGTGTGGGCGCGCACGAAAAGCCGGCGCGTGGCCTTGTTGACGCCCACGTCGGTGGCCTGTGCCGAAAGCAGCACGGCGGCCAGCAACTCGAACACGCTGCTGTATTCGAGCTCAGTCTGCGGGGACGGATTGGCGGCCTTCAGGGTGGCGAAGAAGGCTTCGATGTCAGCGGGGCTCATCCGGTGGCATTGTGCCCGCGAGCTGGGGCTCGAAGCGGTGGCCCAGGCCCCAGACCGTGGCGATCAGGCGCGGATGCGATAGGTCGGTTTCGATCTTGGCGCGCAGGCGATTGACATGGGCGCCGACGCTGTGGGCGTAGCCGCCGAAGTCACAACCCCAGACGCCTGCAATCAGCGCGTCGCGACTGAAGGCGCGATTGAGGTGCTGCGAGAAAAAGCGCAACAGCTCGTACTCGCGCCGCGTCAGCGCAACGAGCTGCTGGTCGATGTAGAGCGTGCGCGCGGCCAGATCGAACACATGCGTGCTGCCAAAACGCACGCGCTCAAGCTGTGGTGGGAGCTCCATCGCGAGCAGTCGCGCGCGCAGGGGACTTCATTCCACGCCATCCCAAGGTTCAGAGGCCGCTCGGCGCATTTACCGTGCCGTGAAGACTTGGTGAGGTTTGCGTGGCGGCTCGCGGCGAGGATGCACTCACGGCGCCCCTGAGCTCCCGTCACTCAAACAAGCAGGATAAAACCCATGCGCAAACAACACGTCATGCTCCAGCCGCTTGCGGTCACACTCGCCGCGCTGCTGGCGGCCGCCAGCGCACATGCTACGAATATCACCTTCACCTACACCAGCCTGGCGCCGACCGGTGGTGTTGGCGTCGCACCGCTGTGGATCGGCCTGCAAAACGGTGGCTACAGCGTCTTCAGCGTCGGACAGACCCCGTCTGCCGGCGTCGAGCAAGCGGCCGAAGACGGCAGCTCTGCGGGCTTGACCAGCGCCTTCGCCGCCGCCAACCCCACGGGCGCCGAGGGTACGCTGGTCGGGGCGCCGGCATTCTCGCGCGACGTGCGCAGCCTCACGCTCAACAATGTGGGTCTCAATGCTGCAAACCGCTGTCTCAGCTGCGCCGGCATGGTGGTGGTCAGCAACGATTTCTTCGTCGGCACCTCGGCGGCCATCGATCTGTCAAGCCTGGCCTTAGGCGGCACGATGACCTTGGCGATCGGCGGCAATGGCATGGTCTATGACGCGGGTACGGAGATCAACGACTTCAACAACTCCCTGGCCAACGGCGCCTATGGCATTGCCGGCGGGCAGACGGCGGCGGGCCAGGGCAATGCCGAGAACGGCGTGATCCATGTAGTGGCCGGCAATCCTTATCCAAGCTTTCTGGGCCAGAGCCTGGTGCCGGCGAACTTCGACTGGACGGCGCTGGATTTCAATCAGCAAGCGGCTGTCGGCAGCTTGACGATCACGGTTTCGGCTGTGCCGGAACCCGCCGAGGCTGCACTGCTTCTGGCCGGGCTCGACGTGATGGGCTTTGTCGCAAGGCGCCGCCGCTGATCAGCGTTTGGCCCGTGCGCGGGCCAAAGCGGCCTCGACGATGGCTCGCTTGCGGGCCAACTCGTCACTTGAAGTGATCCGGCTGGCGGCCGGCAGATCAGCCAGCTTCGCGTCGAGCTTGGCCTTCAGCCGCTCGTCGTTCTCGTCCTTCTCGCGATGCCGGCGGAACTTGCGGAAGTCGTAGCGCTCGCGGGCCTCGTCGGCCTGCGGCTGGCTCCAGGCGTCCCAGCCGGCACGCCCCGGCGTGACGTCGATCAGCGAGATGCAGTCCACCGGGCAGGCCGGCACGCACAGCTCGCAGCCCGTGCATTGATCGTCAACGATCAGGTGCATCTGCTTGGGCGCGCCGACGATGCAATCGACCGGGCAGGCCTTGATGCACAGGGTGCAGCCAATGCACCAGCTCTCGTCGATAACGGCCAATTTGCGCGGACCCTCGACGCCGTGCTCGGCGCTCAGCAACAGCGCCGGACGTCCGGTCAGGACGGCCAGTCTCGCGATGCCTTCTTCACCGCCGGGCGGGCATTGGTTGATGTCCGCTTCATGCCTGGCAACGGCTTCCGCATAGGCTCGGCAATCCGGGTAGCCGCAGCGCGTGCATTGCGTCTGCGGCAGGGCGGCGTCGATGGCCTCGGTGAGATTCAAGCGCTCTTGCGGCGTGCAGGCGCCTTGCGCGCGGGCGCGACCGCCGGCTTGTCGTGTTTGGCAATGAAGGCGCGCACGGCCGGGTAGATGTTCTCGCGCCAGCGGCGGCCGGCGAAGATGCCGTAATGGCCGGCGCCGACGGCGTCGTAATGTTCCTGGTTCTTGGCCGGGATGCCGGTGCACAGCTCGTGCGCGGCAGCGGTCTGGCCGGCGCCGGAAATGTCATCCAGTTCGCCCTCGACCGTCAGCAGGGCCGTGGTCTTGATGTCCTGCGGGCGAACGAGCTGACCCTTGACTTCCCAGGTGCCGTTGACGAGCGCGAAGTCCTGGAACACGGTCTTGATGGTGTCGAGGTAGTACTCGGCAGGCATGTCGAGAACGGCGTTGTATTCGTCGTAGAACTTGCGGTGTTCCTCGGCGCCGTCGTCGTCTCCGCGGACCAGGTCAAGGAAGTAGTCGTAGTGCGAGCTCAGATGGCGGTCGGGGTTCATGGCCACGAAGCCGGTGTGCTGCAGGAAGCCCGGATACACGGCACGGCCGGCGCCCGGATAGTTGGTGGGTACGCGGTAGATCACATTGGCCTCGAACCAGCTGAAGCTGCGGTTCATGGCCAGGTTGTTGACAGCCGTGGGGCTCTTGCGCGCGTCGATGGGGCCGCCCATCATGGTCATGCTGCGCGGGGTCACCTCACCGTTCGATGCCATCAGCGAGATGGCAGCCAGCACGGGCACGGTGGGCTGGCAGACCGACATCACATGGCAATCCGCCGCGCCGACGTGGCGGATGAATTCCTGCACGTACGCGATGTAGTCGTCGAGGTGGAAGGGGCCCGACTCCAGCGGCACCATGCGCGCGTCGGTCCAGTCGGTGATGTAGACCTTGTGGTCCTTGAGCAGCTGGCGCACGGTGTCGCGCAGCAGGGTCGAATGGTGACCCGAGAGCGGCGCCACGACCAGCACGGTGGGCTGGTCCTTCATCTTGGTCAGCACCGCCACGTCATCGGTGTAGCGCTTGAAGCGCAGCAGGCGGCAGAAGGGCTTGGTCAGCGGCACCAGCTCCTGCACGGCCACGTCCACGCCATCGACTTCGACGCCGGTGATCTCGAACTCGGGCTTCTCGTAATCCTTGGCCAGGCGGTGGATCAGGTCCAGGCCGGCCGACATGCGCGGCGCCAGCGGCGTGTGCGCGAAGGGCGAGAGCGGGTGGCTGTACAGCTTGGCCGAGGCACTGGCGAACTCCGCGAAGGGGCTCATCAGCGCACGTTGGGTTTCATAGAGCTGGTACAGCATCGTTCGAGCCTTCAAAGAGATGGGTTGCGAGCGTTAATGTGCCAGACTTTGTGCGCCGCAGCAGCGGGGCGCGCCGGACGCCCCGCTGCGCTCGGCATTACTGCATGACCTTGGCCATGGCCGCGGCTACGGCGGGCAGGTTCTTTTCGTTCAGCGCGGCGACGCAGATGCGGCCGGAATCCACGCCATAGATGGCGAACTCGCTGCGCAGGCGCTGCATCTGCTCGGCACTCAGGCCCGAGTAGCTGAACATGCCCTTCTGGCGGGTGACGAAGGAGAGGTCCTGCTTCACGCCCGCCTTTTGCAGCGCATCAACCAGGGCTACGCGCATGGCGCGGATGCGCAGGCGCATGCCGGCCAGCTCTTCTTCCCACAGCGCACGCAAGGCTGGCGTGTTCAGCACCATCGCGCAAATCTGGCCGCCATGCGTGGGCGGGTTGGAGTAGTTGGTGCGGATGACGATCTTGAGCTGCGAGAGCACACGCGCCTGGTCTTCAGCGGTGGCGCAGACCACGCTCAGCGCGCCGACGCGTTCGCCATAGAGCGAGAAGCTCTTGGAGAAACTGGTGGAGACGAAGAAGTCGAGGCCGGCGGCAACGAATTGCTGGATCACGGCGCCGTCCTCGGCAATGCCTTCGCCAAAGCCTTGGTAGGCCATGTCGAGGAAGGGCACCAGTCCGCGTGCCTTGACGGTGGCCACCACCTGCCTCCACTGTTCGGGCGTGAGGTCGTAGCCGGTCGGGTTGTGGCAGCAGGCATGCAGCACGACGACCGTGCCGGCTGCGGCGCCATTCAGGGCCGTCAACATGCCGTCGAAGTTGATGCCGCGCTGGGCCGCGTCGTAGTACGGGTAGCTGTTGACCGTGAAGCCGGCGTTGGTGAACAGGGCGCGGTGGTTTTCCCAGGACGGGTCGGAGATCAGCACCTGCGCACCAGGGTTCAGTCGCTTGAGGAAATCCGCGCCGATCTTGAGGCCGCCAGTGCCGCCGATGGCCTGCACGGTGGCCACGCGCTTGGCGGCCAGCACGGCGCTGCCTTCGCCGAAGACGAGGGTCTGCACGGCCTTGTCGTAGGCGGCGATGCCGTCGATGGGCAGGTAGCCGCGCGGCTTGGGCTCAGCCTGCATCTGGGCTTCGGCCTGGGCCACGCACTTGAGCAGGGGCAGCTTGCCGTTCTCGTCGTAATACACGCCCACGCCCAGATTGACCTTCTCGGCCCGGGTGTCGGCATTGAACTGCTCGTTCAGACCCAGGATGGGGTCGCGGGGGGCCATTTCGACGGCGGCAAACAGACTCATTGAAGTTTCCTGACAGGACGGTGGCAATAACGAAACGGTTCAGCGCAGACCGCCTGCGCTACGCTCGATGGTTTCGAGCTTTCTGATTTTAGGGGAAACCCCCATGCAACCTGCAGTGAACGAACAAACTCAGCCCATCGATGACGCGCAAGTCATGAAGGGCGAATTCGTCTCCTTCGAAGGCTCGCCGTTCCAGCTCTTCCAGCCCTTCCCGCCGGCGGGCGATCAGCCGACGGCGATTGCGCAACTGGTGGAGGGCATCAACGACGGGCTTTCCTTCCAGACCCTGCTGGGCGTGACGGGCTCGGGCAAGACCTTCACCATGGCCAACGTGATCGCGCGCCTGGGCCGCCCGGCCATCGTGTTCGCGCCCAACAAGACGCTGGCGGCACAGCTGTACAGCGAGTTTCGCGACTTCTTTCCGAACAACGCGGTCGAGTATTTCGTCAGCTATTACGACTACTACCAGCCCGAGGCCTATGTGCCGCAGCGCGACCTGTTCATCGAGAAGGACAGCGCCATCAACGAGCAGATCGAGCAGCTGCGGCTTTCGTGCACGAAGAGCCTGATGGAGCGGCGCGACGTGGTCATCGTGGCCTCGGTCTCGGCCATCTACGGCATCGGCAATCCGGTGGACTACCACCAGATGGTGATGACCTTGCGCACCGGCGACAAGATGGGCCAGCGCGACGTGATCGCGCAGTTGGTACGCATGCAGTACAGCCGCAACGAGATGGAGTTCACCCGCGGCATCTTCCGCGTGCGCGGCGACACCATCGACGTCTTCCCGGCCGAGCATTCCGAGCTCGCCCTGCGCATCGAGCTCTTCGATGACGAGGTCGAGACCCTGCAGCTGTTCGACCCGCTGACCGGCAAGATCCGCCAGAAGATCCCGCGTTTCACCGTCTATCCGTCGAGTCATTACGTCACGCCACGCGAGCGCGTGCTTGCGGCCATGGACGGGATCAAGGAAGAGCTGCGCGAGCGCGTGGGCTTCTTCGTCAAGGAAGGCAAGCTCGTTGAAGCGCAGCGCGTCGAGCAGCGCACGCGGTTCGACCTGGAGATGCTGCAGGAGGTGGGCCACTGCAAGGGCATCGAGAACTACACGCGGCATTTGTCGGGCGCGCAGCCGGGCGAGCCGCCGCCGACGCTGGTGGACTATCTGCCGCCCGATGCGCTGATGTTCCTGGACGAAAGCCATGTGCTGATCGGCCAGTTCGGCGGCATGTACAACGGCGACCGTGCGCGCAAGAGCACGCTGGTGGAGTACGGCTTTCGCTTGCCCTCGGCCATGGACAACCGGCCGCTCAAGTTCGCCGAGTTCGAACGCAAGATGCGCCAGGCCGTCTTCGTCTCGGCCACGCCGGCCAACTACGAGAAGGACAACGCCGGCCAGGTGGTCGAGCAGTTGGTACGGCCCACCGGCCTGGTGGACCCCGAGGTCATCGTTCGCCCGGCCGTCAATCAGGTGGACGACGTGCTGCAGGAGATCCACGAGCGCGTCGGCGCCGGAGATCGGGTGCTGATCACCGTGCTGACCAAGCGCATGGCCGAGCAACTCACCGACTACCTGAGCGACAACGGCGTCAAGGTCCGCTACCTGCACTCGGACGTGGACACGGTGGAGCGCGTGGAGATCCTGCGCGACCTGCGCCTGGGCACCTTCGACGTGCTGGTCGGCATCAACCTCTTGCGAGAAGGCCTGGACATCCCCGAGGTCTCGCTCGTCGCCATCCTGGACGCCGACAAGGAAGGCTTCCTGCGCAGCGAGCGCAGCCTGATCCAGACCATCGGCCGCGCGGCGCGCAATCTGCGCGGCAAGGCCATCCTGTACGCCGACAAGGTGACCGATTCGATGCGCGCCGCCATGGGTGAAACCGAGCGCCGCCGCAACAAGCAGATCGCCTTCAACGAGGCCAACGGCATCACGCCGCGCAGCGTCAACAAGCGTATCAAGGACATGATCGACGGCGTGTATTCCGAGAAATCGGGGCGCGACGACCAGAAGCTGCTGCGCGCGGCCGAGGTCGAGGAGATGTCGGAGAAAGACCTGGGCAAGCGCATCGCGCTGCTGGAAAAGCAGATGCTCGAACACGCCCGCAACCTGGAATTCGAACAGGCGGCCCGGGTGCGCGACCAGTTGGCGCAGCTGCGCGAGCAGGCTTTTGGTGCGGCGCACCACGACAATATCGTCCCGCTGCCGATGCCTCGCCAGGGCAAACCCGGGTGAGCAATGCCGGGCTTCAGGCCCGAATCCAGGGGTCGCCGGCAGGCTTCCGAGTAATTGAGTAAAATGATCGGAAATTACCCCGGGTAAACCCCTCGTTATGTCACGGTCGGGTTCCCGGATTGGGCTCAAGTCCGCGCGCCGCGCGGTGCCTAGGCCCTCCAAGGCTGAAGGAGAGTTTCCATGCGCCTCACCACCAAAGGTCGTTTTGCTGTCACCGCGATGATTGATCTGGCCCTGCGAGAGAACAGTGGCCCGGTCGCCCTCGCGGCGATCAGCCAGCGCCAGCAGATCTCGTTGTCCTACCTGGAGCAGCTGTTCGGCAAGCTGCGCCGGCATGAGCTGGTCGAAAGCACCCGCGGCCCCGGCGGCGGTTATTCGCTGGGCCGCAAGTCCGAAGCCATCACCGTGGCCGACATCATCGTGGCCGTGGACGAGCCCATCGACGCCACGGGCTGCGGCGGTAAGGAAAACTGCATGGGCGAGGACACGGGCAAGTGCATCACGCACGAGCTGTGGACCAGCCTCAACGCCAAGATGATCGAGTACCTCGACTCGGTTTCGCTCAGGAAGCTGGTGGAAGACCAGGTCGCCAAGGGCGTCGTCATCGAGGACGCGCCGATCAAGCGCGCCATCTCCAGCACGCCGGTGGTCAAGCCGATCCGCATCACCGCGCCGAATTCAGTGTTTGCCCTGGGCAACACCTTCAACAAGGAAAGCAGCGCTTTCACCAAATAAGAAGAATTGCTGTATGGACATGACCCCGCACTTCCCGATCTACCTCGATTACGGCGCCACGACGCCGGTGGACCCGCGCGTCGTTGACGCGATGATTCCCTGGCTGCGCGAGCACTTCGGCAACCCCGCTTCGCGCAGTCACGCGTGGGGCTGGGAGGCGGAGGCCGCGGTCGAGAAGGCACGCGAGCAAGTCGCGTCGCTGATCAACGCCGACCCGCGCGAAATCGTCTGGACCTCGGGCGCGACCGAGTCCATCAACCTGGCCGTGAAGGGTGCGGCGCAGTTCTACAAGACGCGCGGCAAGCACATCATCACGCTCAAGACCGAGCACAAGGCCACGCTGGACACCTGCCGCGAGCTGGAGCGCCAGGGCTTTGACGTGACCTATCTCGACGTGCAGGAAAACGGCCTGGTCGATATCGAGGCCTTCAAGGCCGCGCTGCGCGCCGACACCATCCTGGCCTCGGTGCTCTATGTGAACAACGAGATCGGCGTGATCCAGGATGTGGTCACCATCGGCAAGATCTGCCGCGAGAAGGGCATCATCTTCCACGTCGATGCGGCCCAGGCCACTGGCAAGATCGAGATCGACGTGACCCAACTGCCCATCGACCTGATGAGCCTGGCTTCGCACAAGACCTACGGCCCCAAGGGCGTCGGCGCGCTGTTCGTGCGCCGCAAGCCGCGTGTGCGCCTGGAAGCGCAGATGCACGGTGGCGGCCACGAGCGCGGCATGCGTTCGGGCACGCTGGCCACGCACCAGATCGTCGGCATGGGCCTGGCCTATGAGATCGCCAAGAACGAGATGGCGGAAGAGGGCGCGCGCATCCGCATGCTGCACCAGCGCCTGCTGGACGGGCTCTCGGGCATCGAGCAGGTCTTCGTCAACGGCGACCTGAAGCAGCGCGTGCCGCACAACCTGAACATGTCCTTCAACTATGTTGAGGGCGAGTCGCTGATCATGGGCGTCAAGGGCCTGGCTGTGTCTTCGGGCTCGGCCTGCACCTCGGCCAGCCTGGAGCCCAGCTATGTGCTGCGCGCCCTGGGCCGCAGCGACGAGCTGGCGCACAGCTCGCTGCGCATGACGATTGGTCGCTTCACCACGGTCGAAGAGATTGACTACGCGGTGTCGGTCTTGAAGGACCGTGTCGCCAAGCTGCGTGAGCTATCGCCGCTGTGGGACATGTACAAGGATGGCATCGATATCTCGACCATCCAATGGGCGGCCCACTGAACACGGAAGTATTGGAGAAAAATCATGGCTTACAGCGAAAAGGTCGTTGACCACTACGAGAACCCCCGCAACGTCGGTGCCTTTGAAAAGGGCGACGACACCGTCGGCACTGGCATGGTCGGCGCACCGGCCTGCGGCGATGTGATGAAGCTGCAGATCAAGGTCAACCCGGCCACGGGCCTGATCGAGGATGCCAAGTTCAAGACCTACGGCTGCGGCTCGGCGATTGCGTCGAGCTCGCTCGTGACTGAGTGGGTCAAGGGCAAGTCGCTCGACGAAGCGCTGACCATCAAGAACACCGCCATCGCCGAAGAGCTGGCCCTGCCGCCGGTCAAGATCCACTGCTCCATCCTGGCCGAAGACGCCATCAAGGCAGCCGTGGACGACTACCGCGCCAAGCACCTCAACTGAGCCAAGGGTCGCACCAGATGTCCGTGACCCTGACCGAAGCGGCAGCCCGCCATGTCACCCGCTACATCGCCAAACGCGGCCGCGGCGTGGGCGTGCGTCTGGGCGTCAAGACCACCGGCTGCTCGGGCTTGGCCTACAAGCTCGAATATGCAGACGACGTGGCGCCCGAGGACGTGGTGTTCGAAGGCCACGGCGTGAAAGTGCTGATCGACCCCAAAAGCCTGCCATATCTGGACGGCACCGAACTGGACTTTGTGCGTGAAGGCCTCAACGAGGGCTTCAAGTTTCGCAACCCGCGCGAGAAAGACAAGTGCGGCTGCGGTGAGTCTTTCCGCGTCTGAAGCTGTTGATATCTTGCGAGGGGCGCGGCCGCAAGCCGCGCCTTTTTTAATGATGAAGTTGACCGACGACGATTTCAGCCTCTTCGGGCTGCCGCAGCGGCAGCGGCAGGACCGTGCCGAAATCGACGCGCGCTGGAAGGCGCTGCAGGCCCAGGTGCACCCGGATCGCTTTGCGTCGGAAGGCGCCGCAGCACAGCGCGTGGCCATGCAATGGGCCGTGCGCGTCAACGAGGCCCACAAGCGCCTGCGCGATCCTCTTGCCCGTGCCGCCTACATCTGCGAGCTGCGCGGCGCGCCCATCCAGGCCAACGAGAACACCGCCATGCCGGCGAGCTTCCTGATGGAGCAGATGGAGTGGCGAGAGGCGCTGGACGACGCTGCAGATACGGCGGCGGTTGAAACCATCGACGCGCAAGTGGCTGAGCGCGAGCGCGCGTTGCTCGACGATCTGCAACGCTTGCTGGACGATCTCAACGAGCCCGCCAAAGCGGCCGGCGAGGTGAGGGCGCTCATGTTCATCCAGCGCTTCCGCAGCGATATCGATAAACGCCTCGAAGAAGAATAAGAGTCAGAAACCATGGCACTTCTGCAAATCTCCGAACCCGGCCAATCGCCCAATCCGCATGAGCGCCGCATTGCTGTGGGCATCGACCTTGGCACCACGCATTCGCTCGTCGCTTCGGTGCGCCATGGCGTGGCCGAATGCCTGCCCGACGACACGGGCCGCGTGATCCTGCCTTCCGCCGTGCGCTACCTGCCCGAAGGCCGCCGCCAGATCGGCGCCGAGGCGCTGGCTACGCAGGCTGAAGATCCCGAGAACACGCTGGTCAGCGTCAAGCGCTTCATGGGCCGCCGGCTGGCCGATGTGGCCGGGCGCGACAAGCTGCCTTATCACTTCGAAGACACGCCGGGCATGCTGTCCGTCGTCACGCGCGACGGTCTGAAGTCGCCGGTCGAAGTCTCGGCCGAGATCCTGGCCACGCTGCGCTTCCGTGCTGAAGACACCTTCGCCGACGACGTCTTCGGCGCCGTCATCACCGTGCCGGCCTACTTCGACGACGCGCAGCGCCAGGCCACCAAGGACGCCGCGCAACTGGCCGGCCTCAAGGTGCTGCGCCTGATCAATGAACCTACTGCCGCGGCCATCGCCTATGGCCTAGACAACGCCTCGGAGGGCCTTTATGCCGTCTACGACCTCGGCGGCGGCACCTTCGACATCTCTCTGCTGCGTCTGAACAAGGGCGTGTTCGAGGTGGTGGCCACGGGCGGCGACGCAGCCCTGGGCGGTGACGACTTCGACCACGCGCTGGCGGACTGGGCGCTGGCCCGTGCCGGCGTGCAGGCCGTCAGCGCGCGCGACAAGCGTGCTGTTCTCGTCGCGGCGCGTGCCGCGAAGGAGGCCCTGTCCGATGTGCGAACGACGACACTCAGCGTCCAGCTCGACAGCGCTGCGCTGAACGTGATCGTGACGCGGGAAGAATTCGAGGCCGCCACCGCGCCACTGCTATCGCGCACGCTCAGCGCCGTGAAGCGCGTGCTGCGCGATGCCAAGGTCAAGGTGGACGAAGTGCAGGGCGCCGTGATGGTCGGCGGCTCCACGCGCATGCCTTGCGTGCGCGTGGCCGTGAGTCAGCTCTTCGGCCGCGAGGTGCTGACCAATCTGAACCCCGATGAAGTCGTGGCCCTGGGCGCGGCCATCCAGGCCAACCAGCTGGCCGGCAACGGCAAGGACGGCGAGATACTCCTGCTCGACGTGACGCCGCTCTCGCTCGGCCTGGAGACCATGGGTGGCCTGGTGGAGCGCGTGATCGAGCGCAATGCCACCATCCCCGTGGCACAGGCGCAAGACTTCACAACCTTCAAGGACGGCCAGACGGCGCTCGCGGTGCACGTGGTGCAGGGCGAGCGCGAACTGGTCAGCGAATGCCGTTCGCTGGCACGTTTCGAGCTTCGCGGCATCCCGCCCATGGCTGCGGGGGCGGCACGCATCCGCGTGACCTTCCAGGTCGATGCCGATGGCTTGCTGAGCGTCTCGGCGCGCGAACTCGGTTCCGGTGTGGAGGCGGCCGTGCAGGTCAAGCCCAGCTACGGCCTGGCAGACGACCAGATCGCCAACATGCTCAAGGACGGCTTTGCGAGCGCCGAAGGCGACATGGTGGCTCGCAAGCTGCGCGAGGCACGTGTGGAAGCCGAGCGCATGACCTTGGCCACGCGCGCGGCCTTGAACGCCGATGGCGATCTGTTGAGCACGGACGAGCAAGCCGCCATCGACCAACTGCTCCAGACCCTGGCCCAGACGGCCCAAGGCGAGAACGCCGACGCCATCGACGACGCCGTTCAAGCCCTGGCCAAAGGCACGGAAGCCTTTGCAGCCGAGCGCATGAACCGCAGCATCCAGCAAGCGCTGACCGGCCAGAACATCGACAAGCTTTAAGGGGAAGTCATGCCCATCATCAAGATCCTTCCCCATCCCGAGTACGCGCCCCAGGGCGCCGAGATATCGGCCCCGTCCGGTACCTCGATCTGCGAGGCGCTGCTGGACAACAACATCGAGATCGAGCACGCCTGCGACCAGGTCTGCGCCTGCACGACCTGCCACGTGATCGTGCGCCAGGGCGGGCGTTCGCTGTCCGAGATGGACGAAGGCGAGGAAGACATGCTGGACCGCGCCTGGGGCTTGGAGCCGGACTCGCGACTTTCTTGCCAGGCGATCCTGGCAAGAGAGGACATCACGATCGAGATTCCCAAGTACTCGATCAATCACGCCAAGGAAGGCAAGTAGGCCGGTGAAGGTCCTTGGCTTCGAATCCTCCTGCGACGAAACCGGCGTTGCCCTGATCGAATTCGACGGGCAGGAAACCCCGAGCCTGAAGGCCGAAGCCCTGCACAGCCAGATCGTCATGCACCAAGCCTATGGCGGCGTGGTGCCCGAGCTGGCTTCGCGCGACCACATTCGTCGCGTGATCCCATTGACGCGAGAGGTAATGGCACGTGCCGGCGCGACGCTGGCGGAAGTGGATTGCATCGCCTACACGCAGGGCCCCGGTCTGGCCGGTGCGCTGCTGGTGGGCGCCGGCGTGGCTGTTTCGCTGGCTTCGGCCTTGGGCAAACCAGCCATGGCCGTGCACCACCTGGAAGGCCACCTGCTTTCGCCCTTCCTGTCCGAAGATCCTCCTGAGTTTCCGTTCATTGCACTGCTGGTCTCGGGCGGCCACACGCAGCTGATGCGGGTGGACGACGTGGGCCAATACGCGTTGCTCGGCGAGACCATCGACGACGCGGCCGGCGAGGCCTTCGACAAGAGCGCCAAGCTGCTGGGCCTGCCGTACCCCGGCGGCCCGCATCTGGCCAAGCTGGCGGAGCAGGGCGATGCCGCAGCCTTTGCCTTGCCGCGCCCGCTGCTGCACAGTGGCCAGCCAGACTTCAGCTTTGCGGGGCTGAAGACGGCGGTGCTCACGCAGGTCAGGAAGCTGGGTGATGCGATCACCGAACAGCAGCGCGCCGATGTGGCGGCCTCCACCCAGGCGGCCATCGTCGAGGTGTTGCTGAAGAAATCGCTGCTGGCGCTCAAGATCAGCGGCCTCAAGCGCCTGGTCGTGGCCGGCGGCGTCGGGGCTAACGCCGAGCTTCGACAGCAGCTGAATGCAGCCTGCGCCAAGCGCGGCATCCGCGTGCATTACCCCGAGCTGCGCCTGTGCACCGACAACGGCGCCATGATCGCCATGGCTGCGGCGCTGCGCCTGCAGCGCGGCCTCGCCCGGACTTCAACGGCGGGCAGCTTCGAGATCCGGCCGCGCTGGCCGCTGGACGCTATCGCCTGAAGAGCCTGCGCACGCGGCGTTTCAGATCCAGCCACTGCCGGCCGCGCGAGCGGTCTACGCGCTTCACGTCGATCAGCGTGTAAGGCCCGCAGGCGCTGAAGGTATGCAGGCCGTCAGGATGGTCAGCACGCGCCAGATCGCCGGTCAGGCGCCAATCGAGCACGTCCATTTCCACGCGCTCGGGGCTCAGCTCCGTCATGCGCAGCAGGCGCGTCGCATTGCCGTAGCCGCGCGAGCTGTCCTGCACCGGCAGCACCACGCAGCCTTGCTCGTCCAGCCAAGGCCTGCCAGCGGGGCGCGAGCCGCTGAGATCATTGCGCACGGGGTTGCCCGCCAAGGGCTGCCAAGGGCCGAAAAGAGCGGGCGCGTGGGCCACGTGCAGCTCACGCTGATCGCGGCCGCCCGAGCCCACCAGCGTATAGAACATCCACCACCGGCCGCCCGTCTCGATCAGCGAGGCATCGGCGCCGGGCAGGCCTTCAAGCAGCGCCTGCTGGCGCTCCCAGTGGTTGAGTGACTCGTCCCCTCGATAGAGCGCGATCTCGCCGGCCTGATGCGTCTCCGGCACCATGTACACGGCGCCCTCGTGCTCAAACACAAAGGGATAGGACAGGTGGAAGGGCCGCGCCAGCACGGTCTGCTTGCTGCGCCAGCGCAGGCCGCTGGCGGCCAGTTCGTGGCGCTCGATCACCGCGCGTTTGCTGCGGTAGTCGTAGGCCTCCACGAAGATGTGCAGCGCATCGCCACGCAACAGGCCGAAAGGATCGGCCAGGTAGCGCCAATCGCCAGCCTTGGGCAGCCAGGCGATCTGCGAGCGCAGCTCGGGCAGGGTCTGGGCGTTGATTGCCGTTGCCGCTGCCGGCACGATGCCGACTTGCCAGAAATCGCTGCGCGGCCGCTTAAGCATGCAGGGCGGTGGCACGCGCGGGCGCATGGCCCTGGGCGCGGACGTCGCGGGCCTGCTGCAGCAAGTCTCCGTAGAAGGACACCACCTGACCCACCGCGCGGCTGCGGTCGTAGGGGCTGAGGTCGTAGCTCGGACGCGCGCGTTCACCGTGCGGTGCGTTGCGCATGTTCGCCAGGGCCTGTGCCATGGCCCGACCCATGGCGGGTTGATCGGCAATAGGCACCAGGGCGGCGGGCTGATGGGCGAGCATTTCGCGCGGGCCCTGGGTGGCGGTGGAGATGATGGGCAGGCCGGCGCGCATGGCCTCCAGGATAGCGAGCGGGAAGGCCTCTTCGCGCGAAGGCGAGACAAAAAGATCCATGCTCCGCAAGGCGGTGTCCACGTCGCGGCGGAAGCCCAGCAGGTGGATGCGCGGATCGCCGGCGGCCATCTTTTCCAGCTCGGCGCGGTCGCGGCCTTCGCCCAGGATCGCCAGCACGGCATCGGCCGGCGCGTGGCTCTTGAAGGCGCCGATCAGCACGTCCATGCCCTTGCTGACGTGCAGCCGGCCGACCGAGCCTACCAGCATCTGATGTGGACTCAAGCCCAATTCGGCGCGCAGGTCCGCGTCCGCAGGTCCATCCTGCCGCACGGGGGCCCAGTTATGAATAACGCGATGGTCACCCGCATAGCGGTTCAGCTGCTGCGGCTGGCTCTGGTTCACGCAGATCAAGCCGTCAAGGCGCGCGTGCTGGTGCGACTTGAAGCCCACATGCAGCGTGCCCACTCGGGCGCAGCCTTCGGTCTTGGCCGCAGCCTTGCAGGCAGGGCCGAGGTGTGCGTGGCAGACCTGGGCTTGCAGCTTGCGCACCAGACGACGCAGGCGCAGGCCGCGCAGCAAGGGCAGGGCCATGCCGTGATAGGTGATGCCCGGGTTCAACACATCAGCCACCGCCGAACGGCGCGGACCGACGATGTGAACGCGATGGCCCAAGCCTTGCTGGGCATGGGCCAGATCGATGCAATGCTGCTCGCCACCAGCGATGCGAGAGGAATAGACGACGTGGACGATGGTCAGGGGAGAGGGGGGCATGAAGGCGCTCGGCTGCAGGTCGAGCGCGAATGTTACAAATCTTCACAGTCCTTAACCTTGCAGCCGACCCACTCCGGGCTTGCATCCACGCGTTTACGGTGGTGGCAAACCCGTACTCACAGCCAGACGCCAGCCCGCCCGCCTGCTGGGGGCGGGCCTGAGTGAGGCGTCGGACAAGCCGCGGGGGCTTGTCCTCGGTCCTTGCTCAGTCGATCGACAGGCGGCCGTTGCCTTCGGCTTTGCGCTTGCCCAGTGTCAGTGTGAGCACGCCGTTATCGAACTTGGCCGTGGAAGCGGTCTGATCGACTTCCTTGGGCAAGGCAAAGCTGCGCGAGAAGCGGGTCACCGCGCGCTCGGTATAGAGCGCGGTCTGGCCTTCGGGACGCTCGACGCGGGCTTGCGCGGCATCGATGCTGACGCGGCGGCCTTCGATCTCGACCTTGATGTCGCTCTTGACCACGCCCGGCAGATCCAGGGTCACGACATACGAGGATTCGGTCTCGGCCACATCAAGCGCCGGGCTGCGCAGCGCGACGGTGTCACGCGCGGCATCCAGCAGGTGGTCGATGTGGTGGGCCAGGGCGGCATTGGTGGGACGAGCGAGAGAGAAAGCAAACATTTCGAGCTCCTTGAAATCAACGCTGCGCGGGCTTGTTCGGGGTTCAGGGGCGCAGCACCCATGCTCCTCAACTTGGCCCGCAAAGCCTGGATTCAAGACCTCTCAAAACTATTGCAAGCCCGCTCTTGCAAGCGCCATTCGCGCCCTTATTTGCCCGCACCCTTCATCAAGGCCATGGCCGTGCCGATGAGGCCGCCGACCTCGGTCATGTTGCCGGGCACGATCATGGTGTTGGTCGTCTTGGCCAACTGGCCATAGGCCTCCACGGCCTTCTCGGCCACCTTCAGCTGCACGGCTTGCTGGCCGCCAGGCTGCTCGATGGCCGCAGCGATGCGGCGGATGGCCTCGGCCGTGGCAGTGGCCACCGCGGTGATGGCGGCCGCCTCGCCTTCGGCCAGGTTGATCTGCGATTGCTTCTCGCCTTCGGAGCGGGCAATGGCGGCTTCGCGCGCGCCTGTGGCAATGTTGATCTGCTCCTGGCGGCGGCCCTCGGAAGCGGCGATCAAGGCGCGCTTCTCGCGTTCGGCCGTGATCTGCGCCTGCATGGCGTGCAAGATGGCAGGTGGCGGCGTGAGGTCCTTGATCTCGTAGCGCAGCACCTTGACGCCCCAGTTCGGCGCGGCTTCATCGAGCGCCTGCACAACGGCATGGTTGATGGTGTCGCGCTCCTCGAAGGTGCGGTCCAGCTCCATGCGACCGATCACGCTGCGCAGCGTGGTCTGTGCCAGCTGCGTGATAGCGACGATGTAGTTGCTGGAGCCGTAGCTGGCGCGCATCGCGTCGGTGATCTGGAAGTAGATGATGCCGTCGACCGTGAGCTGCGTGTTGTCCTTGGTGATGCAGATCTGGCTGGGCACGTCGAGCGGGATTTCCTTCAGCGAATGCTTGTAGGCCAGGCGATCGACGAAAGGGACAAGGATGTTGAGCCCGGGCACCAGAGTGCCGTGGTACTTGCCCAGGCGCTCGACGATCCATGCGTTCTGCTGGGGCACGACCTTGATCGAACGCGCCACGAAGATGGCGGCGATGACCAGGATGACGAGGGCGATTTGGATTTCCATGACGCTTGTCCTTGTAGTTAGCGGTCCAGCAGCAGGACGCTGCCTTCAATGGCTCGGATGACGTGGCTGCCGGATGCCGGCGCGCCCTCGCCGACGTAGCGGGCGCGCCAGTCTGCGCCGCGGTATTTGATGGTGGCTGAACCGTCGCCGTGCCACTTGGCGACCTGCACGGTCTGGCCAACGTCCATGTTGACGTTGGGATTGGCGGCTGCTGCTGGCTCATCGCTGCGTTTGCCGCGCTTCTGATGCCAGGCGAGGACGGCACCACCACCCACGATGGCGGCAGCCAGCAGTTGCGTCGTTTCACCAGCGCCAAACATGGCGGCGAAGGCAGCGGCAATGGCACCCAGCGCCAGCATTAGGAGGTAGAAAGTGCCGGTGGCCAGCTCGGCGGCGACCAGCACCCCGCCGATGATCCACCACAGGGTTGACGAACTCATGACATGTCTCCTCTCGCTCTAAAACAAAGCGCAAATCAGTGTAGGGCGGTGGCGCAAAACCACCAGCCCCAATGCAGGAGGCGCATATGTTTCCCTAACGTTGGCATTCAACGCCGCCAGACCTGGGGATTGCCCTAAACTGCGCGCCTTCGCCGATTTCTCTTCTCTACTCCCACCGGGGGTCACGCATGCTTCGTTTCCATTTCCCCATCGTCATCATCGACGAGGACTACCGCTCCGAGAACACCTCGGGCCTGGGCATCCGTGCGCTGGCCGATGCCATCCAGAAAGAGGGCTTCGAAGTCATCGGCGTGACGAGCTACGGCGACCTCTCGCAGTTTGCCCAGCAGCAAAGCCGCGCCAGCGCCTTCATCATCTCGATCGACGACGAGGAGTTCACGCCCGGCCCCGAGCTTGACCCGGCCGTGCTGAACCTGCGCAAGTTCATCGAGGAGATCCGCTTCAAGAACGCGGACATCCCGATCTACATCTACGGAGAGACCCGCACCTCGCAGCATCTGCCCAACGACGTGCTGCGCGAGCTGCATGGCTTCATTCACATGTTCGAGGACACGCCCGAGTTCGTGGCCCGCCACATCATCCGCGAGGCCAAGAGCTACCTCGACGGCCTGGCGCCGCCGTTCTTCAAGGCGCTGATGGATTACGCGGCCGATGGCTCCTACTCCTGGCATTGCCCGGGCCATTCAGGCGGCGTGGCCTTCCTGAAGAGCCCGGTAGGCCGCATGTTCCACCAGTTCTTCGGCGAGAACATGCTGCGCGCGGACGTCTGCAATGCGGTGGAAGAACTCGGCCAGTTGCTGGACCACACGGGCCCGGTCGCCGCCTCGGAGAAGAACGCCGCGCGTATCTTCAACGCCGACCATTGCTTCTTCGTCACCAACGGCACCAGCACCTCGAACAAGATGGTCTGGCACCACACCGTGGCGCCGGGCGACGTGGTCGTGGTGGACCGCAACTGCCACAAGTCCATCCTGCACGCGATCATCATGACCGGCGCCGTGCCGGTGTTCATGACGCCCACGCGCAACCACTACGGCATCATCGGCCCGATCCCGGAGAGCGAGTTCTCGCCCGAGACCATCCGCAAGAAGATTGCCAAGAACCCGCTGCTCAAGGGCGTGGACGCAAAGAAGGTCAAGCCGCGCATCATGACGCTGACGCAGTCAACCTATGACGGCGTGCTCTACAACACCGAGACGATCAAGGCCAAGCTTGACGGCTGGATCGATACCCTGCATTTCGACGAGGCCTGGCTGCCGCACGCGGCCTTCCACTCCTTCTACGGCAACTACCACGCCATGGGCCGGCATCGCGCGCGCCCCAAGACGGCGATGGTCTACGCCACGCAATCCACACACAAGCTGCTGGCCGGCATCTCGCAGGCTTCGCAGGTGCTGGTGCAGGATTCGCAGACGGTCAAGCTGGACAAGCATTTGTTCAACGAGGCCTACCTGATGCACACCTCGACCAGCCCGCAGTATTCGATCATCGCCAGCTGCGACGTGGCCGCCGCGATGATGGAGCCGCCCGGCGGCCCTGCGCTGGTGGAAGAAAGCCTGTCGGAGTCGCTGGACTTCCGCCGCGCCATGCGCAAGGTCGAGGCCGACTACGGCAAGAAGGACTGGTGGTTCAAGGTCTGGGGGCCGGACAAGCTGGCCGAAGAGGGCGTGGGCAAGAGCGCCGACTGGATGCTCAAGGCCAACGAGAAGTGGCACGGCTTTGGCGCCATCGCGGCCGGCTTCAACATGCTGGACCCGATCAAGTCCACCGTCATCACGCCCGGCCTGGACATGAGCGGCAAGTTTGCCAAGACCGGCATCCCGGCCAGCATCGTCACCAAGTTCCTGGCGGAGCATGGCGTGGTGGTCGAGAAGACCGGCCTCTACAGCTTCTTCATCATGTTCACCATCGGCATCACCAAGGGCCGCTGGAACACCCTGGTGACGGCACTCCAGCAGTTCAAGGACGACTACGACCGCAACGCGCCGCTGTGGCGCATCCTGCCGGAGTTCGCCGCTGCCCACCCGCGCTATGAGCGCATGGGCTTGCGCGACCTCTGCCAGAGCATCCACGAGGCCTATGCCAAGGGCGACATCGCGCGACTGACGACCGAGGTCTATCTGTCCGACCTTGAGCCCGCCATGAAGCCCAGCGACGCCTACGCGCACATCGCGCATCGCAAGACCGAGCGCGTGCCTATCGACGAGCTGGAAGGCCGTGTCACGACCTCGCTGCTGACGCCTTACCCGCCCGGCATCCCGCTGTTGATCCCGGGCGAGCGCTTCAACAAGAAGATCGTGGACTACCTGAGGTTCACGCGCGAGTTCAATGCCAATTTCCCGGGCTTTGCGACCGACGTTCACGGTCTGGTGGCCGAAACCGGCGAAGACGGCAAGACCACCTACTACGTGGACTGCGTAGCCAATTGAGGAGCGGCGATGGGCTGGAGAGACCGGATCGGATCGCTGGCTGAAAGATTGGGCTATCGCATCACGCCACTCTGGCGCGAGGCCGATCTGGCGCTGGAGGAGCACTTGCGACAGCTCTTCAAGCTCTATCGCATTTCCACGGTCCTCGATGTCGGCGCCAACGCCGGCCAGTACGGTCGCTTTCTGCGTCACCGCGTCGGCTTTGAAGGGATGATCCATTCTTTCGAGCCTCAGCCCTCGCTGGCTGCGCAATTGCGTAGCGAAGTGCAATCCGATCCCTTGTGGCAGGTCCATGCCATCGGCCTGGGCGAGCAGGAGGCCGAGCTGACGCTCAACATCATGGCCAGCGACCGTTTCAGCTCCTTCCGGGCGCCGGACAACCGGAAGGCGCCACAGTTCGAGTCGTCTAATCGGATTGTCGGACAGGTTCAGGTGCCTGTGCGCCGGCTCGATGCGCTGGACTTGCCGGATATGGGACAGGTCTATCTGAAGATCGACACGCAGGGGTTCGACCTCGAAGTGCTGCGTGGCGCCGAAGGCCTGCTGAAGCAGGTACGGGCTCTGCAGTTCGAGCTGCCCCTGGTCAACATCTACGCTGGAGTTCCCGAGGGCTGGGATGCCTTGCGCGCCGTCGAGGCGATGGGGTTCTCGGTTTCCGGGCTGTTTCCGGTCAGCGCCGACCCGCGGATGCGCATGATCGAGATGGATTGCGTGATGGTCGCCGCCGGGGACTGACGTGGTTGAGGGCGCTGCTTTGAAGCCGCGTATTTCCGTCATCGTGGCCTCCAGCTGCAGCAGCGCTCGCCATGAACGAATTCGCCGCTGCGTGCAAAGCGTGCTGAGCCAGGAGGTGCCGCTGGAGCTGGTCTTCGTGGCCAATGGCGCCAAAGTGTCGGAGCCGATTCTTGAAGAATTGCGCGCGCTGCCGGAGCTTCGCATCCTGCGCTTGTCGGAAGGCCACGTGTCCTACGCGCGCCTTGCAGGCCTCCGAGCCGCGCAGGCCGAGTATTTGTGCTTCATGGATGACGACGACGAATTGCTCCCCGGGGCCATCGAGCGCCGCCTGGCGCAGATGGGCCCGGAGGTGGATGTGCTAGCAACGAACGGCTGGCTTCGCGTGAAACACGACGCGCTGATGATCGACGCCGCAGGTGCCGCGCGCATCCAGGAAGATCCCATGGGCGCGTTTCTGGAGCAGAACTGGTTTGCCTCGACTGGCCCCGTGTTCTCCGCCGCTCGTCTGGACCCTGCCTGGTTTGACATGGACCGCCGTTACTTCGAGTGGACGCTACTGTTCTTCCGCTTGTTCGCCGCGGCCGCCCGGATTCGATTCGATCCGGAACCCAGCTTCCGCAAATATGAGGATGCGGTCGATTCGGTCTCCGCCACGCAGGCGTACGCGCAAGCCTATGTCGATCATCTTGAAGAACTGATGGGATCGCCCGAGCTGACATGCCGGCTGACCCGTGAGCATCGTTCGCGCCTGCGCAGGAAGCTGGTCGCTGCCCTCAATGAACGGGCGTCGAATGAGCTGGCGCGGGGATGCCGGTCCGGGGCCTGGAGAGCCCATTGGCGCTGCCTGAGCCTGGGCGGGCTCGATTACCTTCCGTTCACGCGCAAATTGCTGTTCACTGCCGGGGCCAGGCGCCTGCGCGGCAGAACGGGCTGATTCAACCGCACGCGTCCCTCTTTCTGTCTATTGGCTGACGCAGTCACTGGCAAAGGCTCTGCTACCCTGCCCGTACTTTTCTTGGAGCGAACGCGGCATGGCATGAATGCAGATCGGCAATCCGCCTACCATCTCGAACGCGTATCCGGGTCAAGCGAGGTCGATGCAGACCTCTTTGCCGCGACCCGGCTCTACATGGTCGAGGATCTCGGCCTTGACCCTCGGTTCGCCGAGCGGCGCTCCCAGCAAGAGCTGCAGCGCAAAATTCCCAAGGCCGTGCTGCATCTGCTGCTGAAGGCAGGCGTTGTCATCGAAGGGCGCGACGTGTTGGACCTGGGCGCGGGCCTCGGAGCCTTGTCCGAGGAACTGCTGCTGAACGGGGCCCGTCTGCATTCGCTGGAGCCGGGGGCCGCCTGGGCGAACTTGACGCGGCGCCGGCTGGAGCGCCATGGCCGCGGCTTCGACTTGCTCTTGGCTGCAGGGGAATCGATTCCCTTGCCGGATCGGTCCGTTGATTTGATCGTCAGCCTGCAGGTGCTGGAGCATGTGCAGGATCCCGAGCAAGTCCTCGCTGAAGCCTGGCGGGTGCTGAGGCCCGGCGGACATTTCTACCTGGCCTGCGAAAACTACCTGGCCTTCTGGGAGCCGCACTATTGCCTGCCCTGGCTGCCCTTGCTGCCCAAATCCCTGGGCGCGCTTTATTTGCGCGCGCTCGGGAGGTCGCCGGTCTTCCTGATGGAATCCATCACCTACACAACCTTCCCTGGCGTCGTTCGCCATTGCCGCAAGCTCGGCTTCCTGCGCCAGCGTGACGAGGAGCTCGTCGAGAACCTGCATTCAGGCCGCGGATTGAAGTGGCGAGCCATGCGCGCCTTGGCCGCCGGGTTTGGCGCCGGCCTGCCGCGCTGGTTGGACGATGCGAGGCACTCTTTCCGCATCGGCATCCACGAGTTGATGCGCAAGCCCGAAGCCTGATTCGCTCAGGCCGCGGCGTACAGCGCCATGTAGCGGCGCACGCACGCCTCCCAGGTCAGGCTGGAGCGGACGCGCTCTTGCAGTCGAAGTCCCTGGGCCCGGCTCGCGTCGGCGCTCTCCACCATGTCCTTCATGACGGCAGCGCAGCCCACCGGATCGCCGGCCTTGAACAGCCGGCCGGTCGCGCCTTCGAAGACCAGCTCGTCATGGCCGGGGATGTCCGACGCAGCCACCGGCACGCCGACAGCACCCGCCTCGAGCACCGACAAGGGCATGGACTCCGCCAGCGAAGCCTGGACAAAAAGCTGGGCACGCGCCAGCAGGTGCGCCACATCGGCCGGCGCCAGGCCGACAAGGAAATGCACGCGGCCAGCCAGGCCGAGGTCCGCCGCCTGTTGACGGGCCTGCGCCAGCGTCGGCCCGTCGGCGCCGGCGAGGACGAAGTGCATCGACGCATCGTCCTTGAAGGCGATATGGAAAGCCTGGATCAGGTCGGCATGCGCCTTGCGCGGAATGAAGGCACCGATGCTCACCACATAGCGTTCAGGCAGCTCGGGCAGTGCCGGTGTCTGCGGTGCCTCCGGGCTGAAGATGCGCGTGTTGACGCCGTTGGGCACCACGTCGATATTTTTGCGATCGAGCTGGAAGGTCTGCGCCATGCGGTCAGCCAGGCTGTTCGAGCAGGCGACCATCGCATCGGCATGGCGGTAGCAGAAGGCGCGCAGCCATTGGTCAAGACGGCCTTCCGGCAAGCGCACGTCGGTGCCGTGGAAGGACAGTACCAGCCGGCCCCGGTACAGCCCCAGCTGCTTGAGGGCGGCAAGCCCCCAAGGCGAAGTGCCTGCGTAGTGGAAATTGACTGCAGCGACCCGTTCCTGCTTGAGCAGGCGCCAGGTCCGGTACAAGGTCTGCGGCATTCGCAGCAGGGCCAAAGGCAGGCGCAGCAGAGGCCCGGCGGGCAGGGCGGTGAAGCGGAAATAGGATGCGTCCGCTTGCTTTCGCATGTGCCTGGCTTCCCATTCATCAACGACGAGCAAGGGCTTCAGCGGCTGGGTCATATCCCAGTTGGCCATCAACTGCTGAACGACGCCAGTCACGCCACCCTGATGGACGGGCGACCAGGGCAGCACGAGCAAAACCTTCTGGACGCTCTCGATGTTGACGACTGCGCCGGGCGGCTGGTTCATGCCCCGTCGCCGGCCATCGCCACATGGCTGAACCCGCCATCCACGTAGATGATCTCCGAGCTGATGCCCGCGGCCAGGTCGGAGAAGAGGAAGGCGGCCGTGTTGCCCACGTCGTCGATGGTCACGTTGCGGCGGATCGGTGCGGTGGCGGCGAATTGGCCCAGCAGCTTGCCGAAGTCCTTGATGCCCGAGGCGGCCAGGGTCTTGATCGGGCCGGCCGAGATGCCGTTGACGCGCACGCCCTTGGCGCCCAGGTCATAGGCCAGGTAGCGCACGCTGGCTTCCAGCGAAGCCTTGGCCAGGCCCATGGTGTTGTAGTTGGGCACGAAGCGGTCGGCGCCCAGGTAGGTCAGCGTCAGCAGGGATGAGCCGGGGCGCAGCATCGGCGCGGCCAGCTTGGCCATGGCCGGGAAGCTGTAGGCTGAAATATCGTGGGCGACGCGGAAGTTCTCGCGCGTCAGGCCGCCGAGGAAATCCCCGGCGATGGCGTCACGCGGGGCAAAGCCGATCGAATGGACAAAGCCGTCAAACTCGCCCCAGGCCTCTTTCAGGCCGGCAAACAGGGCTTCCATCTGGGCATCGTCGGTGACATCGCAGTCGAACACCAGCTTGGAGCCGAACTCGGCGGCAAACTCGGTGATCCGGTCCTTGAAGCGCTCACCCTGGTAGCTGAAGGCCAGTTCGGCACCCTGCGCGTGGCAGGCGCGGGCGATGCCATAGGCAATGGAACGGTTGGACAGCACGCCCGTGATCAGCAAACGCTTGCCGGCAAGAAAACCCATGGAGAGCTCCTAAATCGTATTCAAGCCCGCGATTCTGGCATGCAATCTTGCTGGCATAGCGCTTGTGTAATACAATCCCTGCTTCACTGAATTGGCCTGACTGGACTGTGGAATGGCCAGAAGCAGCATTCAGTGTTCGCCGGTAACTTGGACTTCCAAATACCGGTGAAGGGATTGGGCGGATTCATCCAGCCCATTTTTTTTGGTCGAACGGATTTGTAAGGTCTGTAGCGCGTTGATGAATTGGCAAGCCGTCGTTGAAAAGACCGTGACCGGCCTCGGTTACGAGATGGTGGACTGCGAACGCAGCGCCGCCGGCTTGCTGCGCGTGTACATCGACAAGACGGCCGAGGCTGCGGCCGCGGGCGAGATTATCGGCGTGGACGATTGCGAGCGTGTCACACGGCAGCTGCAGTATGTGCTCGAGGTGGAAGCGGTGCCCTATGAGCGGCTTGAGGTTTCCTCGCCGGGACTGGATCGCCCGCTGAAGAAGGCCGCGGATTACGCGCGCTTTGCCGGCGCCGAGGTGCAGGTCACGCTCAAGGTCGCGTTTCAGGGCCGCAAGAAATACAAGGGCGTGCTGGCCGCCGAAGGCGAAGGCTGGCGCGTGGTGTTCGCCGACGACAAGGGCGTCGAGCAAGCCCTGGATTTTTCTCTTGAAGAAGTGCGTGACGCCCAGTTGGTGCCGAGCTTCAAGAAGCCTGGTGCGGCAAAAGCGCCCGGCAGTGCTCCCGACGGGGCAAAAAAGAAACCGGCCAAGCGCAGCAATGCGAAGGCCAGGCAGGTTGCTGATGATGAGCAGCCTGTTGCCATGGATGACAAAGGTTGACGGAGGTCTCGAAGAATGAACCGCGAACTGTTGATGCTGGTGGATGCGATCTCGCGCGAGAAGAGCGTGGAGCGCGATGTGGTGTTTGGTGCGGTGGAAGCCGCGCTCGCCTCCGCCACCAAGAAGCTCCATGGCAGCGATGTCGGTGGTGAAGTGGATATCCGCGTGTCCATCGACCGTGACTCCGGCGAATACGAAACCTTCCGCCGCTGGCACGTGGTGCCCAACGAAGCCGGCCTGCAGAACGCCGACGCCGAGATCCTGTTGTTCGAGGCGCAGGAACAGATCGCCGACATCGAGGTGGACGACCACATCGAGGAGCCCGTCGAATCCGTGCCAATCGGCCGTATCGGCGCGCAAGCCGCCAAGCAGGTGATCCTGCAGAAGATCCGCGACGCCGAGCGCGAGCAACTGCTGAACGACTTCATGTCGCGCGGCGAGAAGATCTTCGTCGGTACCGTCAAGCGCCTGGACAAGGGCGACATCATCTGCGAGTCGGGCCGTGTCGAAGGCCGCCTCAAGCGCGGCGAGATGATCCCCAAGGAAAACCTGCGCACCGGTGACCGCGTTCGCGCCGTCATCCTCGGCGTGGACCCGACCCAGCGCGGCCCGCAGATCATGCTCTCGCGCTCCAGCGGCGAGTTCATGAAGGAATTGTTCGCCCAGGAAGTGCCCGAGATCGAGCAGGGCCTCCTGGAGATCAAGAGCTGCGCCCGCGATGCCGGCAGCCGCGCGAAGATTGCCGTTCTGAGCCACGACAAGCGCGTGGACCCGATCGGCACCTGCGTGGGCGTGCGCGGTTCGCGCGTCAACGGCGTGACCAACGAGCTCGCGGGCGAGCGGGTGGACATCGTGCTGTGGAGCGAAGACCCCGCCCAGTTCGTGATCGGCGCGCTGGCCCCGGCCAATGTGCAGTCCATCGTGGTGGACGAAGAGCGCCACGCGATGGACGTGGTGGTCGATGAGGAAAACCTCGCCATCGCCATCGGTCGCGGTGGCCAGAACGTGCGTCTGGCCTCGGAGCTGACCGGTTGGCGCATCAACATCATGTCGGCCGAGGAATCGGCCGCCAAGCAGGAAGTCGAGACGGAATCGGTGCGCAAGCTCTTCGTCGACAAGCTCGACGTGGACGCCGAGGTGGCCGATATTCTGATCGCCGAGGGCTTCACCAGCTTGGAAGAAGTGGCCTACGTGCCGATGCAGGAAATGCTTGAGATCGAAGCCTTCGACGAGGACACGGTCAACGAGCTGCGCACCCGCGCCAAGGATGCCCTGCTGACCATGGAAATCGCCAAGGAAGAAAAGGTCGAGGAAGTTTCGCAGGATCTGCGTGACCTCGAAGGTGTGACGCCGGAACTGATCGCCAAGCTGGCGGCCGGTGACATCCACACCCGCGACGACCTGGCCGACCTGGCCGTTGATGAACTCGTCGAGATCGCTGGCATGGAAGAGGACGCCGCCCGCGCTCTGATCATGAAGGCCCGTGAACACTGGTTCACGGCTTGATCGGAAATGCAGACCGCCCTCTCACCACGCACCGCACGAATAAGTTAAGGATTCCACAATGGCCGTGACCACCGTCGCCCAGTTTGCCGCAGAGCTGAATCGCCCTGCGAGCACGCTGCTTGAGCAGTTGCAAGCAGCGGGCGTCAAGAAAGTGTCCACCGAGGACGCTCTGAACGAAGCCGACAAGGAACGTCTGCTGGATCACCTGCGCACCGCGCATGGCACGACCGGCGGCGATCGCAAGAAGATCACCCTGACCCGCAAGTCCACCAGCGAGATCAAGCAGGCGGACTCGTCGGGCAAGACGCGCACCGTGCAGGTCCAGGTCAAGAAGACCCGCACCTTCGTCAAGCGTGACGAAGCGCCGGACGTCGACGAAGCGGCCGAGGAAGCCGAACTGCAGCGCCGCCAGGCAGAAGCCCAGGCCCATGCCGAGGCGCTGCGTCAGCAGGAAGAAGAACTCGCCGCGCGTGTGCGTGAACGCGAGGCTGCTGAGCGTGCTGCCAAGGAAGCTGAAGAACAGCGCCGCCAGGAACGCCTGGCTGCTGAAGCCGCCGCTGAAGCCGAGGCTGCTGCGTCCAAGGCTGCTGCCGAAGCCGCAGCCAAGCCGGCCGCCAAGAGGAAAACCGCTGAAGCCGCTGCCGCCGAAGCTGCCGCCATCAACAATGCGGCTGCTGCCAAGCGCACGGCTGCCGCTGCACCCGCTGTCGTGCCCGAAGCTCCAGCGCCCGTGGTTGAAGCTCCTGCGCCCGCACCCGCTCCGGTGGAAGCACCGAAGCCCGCGCTGCGCGTGATCAAGGCTGTGGACGTGGGCGCCGAAGAGAAGCAGAAGGCTGTCGATCTGGAGCGCCGCCGCAAGGCTGCCGAGGCCGAGGCCTCCGCCATCCGCGCGATGATGAACGCGCCCAAGAAGGTGATGGTGGCCAAGAAGGAAGAGCCGCCCAAGCCGGTCGAGACGCCCAAGGAAGGCATCAAGGGCACCATCCACAAGAAGGCCGGTGCTGCCGCCGGTGCGCCCGCTTCGGCAGGTGCTGGTGCGGGTGCCAAGCCGGGCGACAAGAAGTCCGTCAAGTCCGAGAAGCTCTCCAGCAGTTGGGCCGATGACGCCGCCAAGAAGCGCGGCCTCAAGACGGTCGGTGCAGGCGCCGGTGCCGGTGGCCGCGCCCCGGGCGGTGGCTGGCGTGCGCCCACTCGCGGCGGTGGCCGTGGTGGCCGTGGCCGCGATGGCAACGAGCAGCAGAGCAACTTCAACGCCCCAGCCGAAGCGCAGGTGCAAGAGGTGCATGTGCCCGAGACCATCTCGGTGGCTGACCTTGCCCACAAGATGTCGGTCAAGGCTTCCGAGGTCATCAAGAAGCTCATGCAACTGGGCCAGATGGTCACCATCAACCAGCAGCTGGACCAGGAGACCGCGATGATCGTGGTCGAGGAAATGGGCCACAAGGCCTTTGCCGCCAAGCTGGACGATCCGGACGCATTCCTGGAAGAAGAGGGCACCGCCGAGCAGCAGCACGAAGCGCTGCCGCGCGCGCCGGTCGTCACCGTCATGGGTCACGTCGACCACGGCAAGACCTCGCTGCTGGACTACATCCGCCGTGCCCGCGTCGCCGCAGGCGAAGCGGGTGGCATCACGCAGCACATCGGCGCCTATCACGTCGAAACGCCGCGCGGCATCATCACCTTCCTCGACACCCCGGGTCACGCGGCCTTCACGGCCATGCGTGCTCGCGGCGCCAAGGCGACCGACATCGTCATCCTCGTGGTGGCGGCAGACGACGGTGTGATGCCCCAGACCAAGGAAGCCATCCACCATGCCAAGGCGGCGGGCGTGCCCATCGTCGTGGCCATGACCAAGATCGACAAGCCCGACTCGAACTTCGAGCGCGTCAAGAGCGAGCTGGTGGCCGAGGAAGTCGTGCCGGAAGAATTCGGTGGTGAATCGCCGTTCGTGGGCGTGTCTTCCAAGACCGGCCAGGGCATCGACGAGCTGCTGGAACAGGTGCTGCTGCAGGCCGAAGTACTGGAGCTGAAGGCGCCCAAGGATTCCATGGCCAAGGGCCTGGTGATCGAAGCCAAGCTGGACAAGGGCCGCGGCCCGGTGGCCACGGTGCTGGTGCAGAGCGGCACGCTCAAGCGCGGCGACGTGGTGCTGGCCGGTTCGACCTATGGCCGCGTGCGCGCCATGCTGGACGAAGACGGCAAGGCGACCAACGAAGCCGGCCCGTCCATCCCGGTGGAAATCCAGGGCCTGACCGAAGTGCCGCAAGCCGGTGACGAGTTCATGGTGCTGGCTGACGAGCGCCGCGCCCGTGAAGTGGCCACCTTCCGTTCGGGCAAGTACCGCGACGTCAAGCTGGCCAAGCAGCAGGCCGCCAAGCTGGAGAACATGTTCTCCGACATGGCTGCCGGCGATGTGCAGACCCTGCCGCTGATCGTCAAGGCCGACGTGCAGGGCTCGCAGGAAGCGCTGGCTTCCTCGCTGCTCAAGCTGTCCACGCCCGAGGTCAAGGTGCAAATCGTGCACGCTGCCGTCGGCGGTATCAGCGAGTCGGACGTCAACCTGGCGATCGCCTCCAAGGCCGTCATCATCGGCTTCAATGTGCGGGCCGATGCCGGCGCGCGCAAGCTGGCCGAGGGCAATGCCGTGGACCTGCGCTACTACAACATCATCTACGACGCTGTGGATGAAGTGAAGTCGGCCATGTCGGGCATGCTGGCGCCCGAGCAGCGCGAAGAGGCACTGGGCACCGCCGAGATCCGTGTGGTCTTCGTGGCCTCCAAGATCGGCACTGTGGCCGGTTCGATGGTCACCAGCGGCCTGGTCCGTCGTGGCGCCAAGTTCCGCCTGCTGCGCGACAACGTGGTGGTCTACACCGGTGAAGTCGATTCGGTGCGCCGCGAGAAGGACGACGTCAAGGAAGTCAAGGAAGGCTTCGAGTGCGGTATCAAGCTCAAGAACTACAACGACATCAAAGAGGGTGATCAGCTGGAGTTCTTCGAGATCAAGGAAGTGGCCCGCACGCTGTAAAGGTTCTGCCTTTTTAGGGATAACCCCGCCCCTGGGCGGGGTTCGCCACTTCTTAGGCGCAGGAGATCGAGATGCGACACAAACGAGCCATCCCCAACCGCGGTTTCCGCGTGGCCGACCAGATCCAGCGCGATCTGGCGGAGCTGATCCGCGAGTTGAAAGACCCGCGCATCAAGATGCCCACGATCTCGGCCGTCGAGGTCACGCCCGACTACGCCCATGCCAAGGTGTATTTCTCGGTGCTGATCGGCGACCCGGCGGAGACCGAAGAAGCGCTGAACGAGGCCGCCGGCTTCCTGCGTAACGGCCTGTTCAAGCGGCTGCAGATCCACACCGTGCCGAGCCTGCACTTCCATTTCGACCGCACGACTGAACGTGCTTCCGAGATGAACGCATTGATCAGCCAGGCCGTTTCGACGCGCGCCATCGAAGACGACGAGCCCAATGACTGATCTGGTGCAGCAACGCATCCAGCGCCGTGCCGTGCACGGCGTGCTGCTGCTCGACAAGCCGCTGGGCCTGTCGAGCAACGATGCATTGCAGAAAGCCAAGTGGCTCTTGCGCGCCGAGAAGGCCGGCCACACGGGCACGCTCGATCCGCTGGCCACCGGCCTGTTGCCGCTGTGCTTCGGTGCAGCCACCAAGTTCAGCCAGGTCAGCCTGGATGCCGACAAGGCCTATGTCGCCACGCTGAAGCTGGGCGTGACGACGACGACCGGCGATGGCGAAGGCGAGATCTTGAAGACACGTCCCGTCGAAGTGGACGCCGCCAAGGTGCTGGCCACCATCCAGGCCTTCATCGGCGAGATCGACCAGATGCCGCCGATGCACTCGGCGCTCAAGTTTGAGGGCAAGGCGCTGTACGAGTACGCGCGTCAAGGCATCGAGATCGAGCGCCAGACCCGCCGCATCACCATCCATTCGATCACCGTGCTGGGCGGGGAGGGCGATGAACTTCGCCTGGCCGTCCGCTGCAGCAAGGGCACCTATATCCGCACCCTGGCCGAGGACATCGGCGAGATGCTGGGCTGCGGCGCGCACCTGAGCGCCTTGCGCCGTACCGCGAGCGGCCCCGTCAGCGTGGAGAACGCCGTGACGCTGGACGCCTTGGCCGCCATGAGCGAAGCCGAGCGCGAAGCGCTGCTGCACCCACCGGACTCCCTGCTGGCCGATTGGCCGGCCGTGCAACTGCCGCTCGACGAAGCCGCACGCTTCCTCAACGGCCTGCGCCGCCGCGTCAAAGCTGCCGATTGCGAACACGTCCGTGTGTACGAGTCCGAATCACTCCTAGGCAGTGCCTCCATCAAGGCCGGTGAATTGATTCCCGGTCGCCTGCTGAGCCCGCAGGAAGTCGAATTTTTGAAAGTAGCGTCATGAGCAAGCAAATCCGAAACATCGCCATCATCGCCCACGTGGACCATGGCAAGACCACCATGGTGGACCAGCTGCTGCGCCAGAGCGGCACCTTCCGTGAGAACGAGAAGGTCGCCGAGCGCGTGATGGACAGCAACGACATCGAAAAGGAACGTGGCATCACGATCCTGTCGAAGAATTGCGCCGTCTCCTGGGCCGGTACCCACATCAACATCGTGGACACGCCCGGACACGCCGACTTCGGTGGCGAAGTCGAGCGCGTGCTCTCGATGGTGGACTCGGTGCTGCTGCTGGTCGATGCCGTTGAAGGCCCGATGCCGCAGACGCGCTTCGTGACCAAGAAGGCGCTGGCGCTGGGCTTGAAGCCCATCGTCGTGATCAACAAGGTTGACCGCCCCGGTGCGCGCCCCGACTACGTGATCAACGCCACTTTCGATCTATTCGACAAGCTCGGCGCCACCGACGAGCAGCTGGACTTCCCGGTCGTATACGCCTCCGGCCTCAACGGCTGGGCGACGCTGGAAAACGGCGCTGTCGGCACCGACATGGCCCCGCTGTTCGACACCGTACTCAAGCATGTGCCCGCGCATGACGGCGACGTCTCGGGTCCCCTGCAGCTGCAGATCTGCTCGCTCGACTACTCGACCTTCGTCGGCCGCATCGGCATCGGCCGCGTCACCAGCGGCAGCTTGAAGCCCATGCAGGACGTGCTGATGTACGCCGGCCCCGACAGCACACCCAAGAAGTGCCGCGTCAACCAGGTGCTGAAGTTCGAAGGCCTGGAGCGCATGCAGGCCGAGCTGGCCACGGCCGGCGACATCGTGCTGGTCAACGGCATCGAGGAGATCGGCATCGGCGTCACGCTGACCAGCATTGACAACCCGGTTCCGCTGCCCATGCTCAAGGTGGACGAGCCGACGCTGACGATGAACTTCTGCGTCAACAACAGCCCGCTGGCCGGCCGGGAAGGGAAGTTCGTCACCAGCCGCCAGATCTGGGACCGCCTGCAGAAGGAACTGCAGCACAACGTTGCCCTGCGTGTGAAGGAAACCGACGAAGACGGCATCTTCGAAGTCTCGGGCCGCGGCGAACTGCACCTGACCATCCTGCTGGAAAACATGCGCCGCGAGGGCTATGAGCTGGCCGTCTCCAAGCCGCGCGTGGTGTTCCATGACGTCGATGGCGAGAAGCATGAGCCGATCGAAATGGTCACCGCCGACGTGGAAGAACACCACCAGGGTGGCGTGATGCAGGCCCTCGGTCTGCGCAAGGGCGAACTCGTCAACATGGAGCCGGACGGCATGGGCCGCGTGCGCCTCGAGTACCGCATCCCGGCGCGTGGCCTGATCGGCTTCCAGAACGAATTCCTGAACCTGACCCGCGGCACCGGCCTGATCTCCAACATCTTCGACGGCTACGAGGCCTACAAGGGTGAGATCGAGTCGCGCAAGAACGGCGTGCTGATCAGCCAGGACGACGGCGAGATCGTCACCTACGCGCTGGGCAAGCTGGACGACCGCGGCCGCATGTTCGTCAAGCCGGGCGATCCGGTGTATGAAGGCATGATCGTGGGCATGCACAACCGCGACAACGACCTGATCGTCAACGCCGTGCGCGCCAAGCAGCTGACCAACTTCCGCGTCAGCGGCAAGGAAGACGCGATCAAGATCACGCCGCCGATCGAGCTGTCGCTGGAGTACGCGGTCGAGTTCATCGAGGACGACGAGCTGGTCGAGATTACGCCCAAGAGCATCCGCCTGCGCAAGCGCCACCTGATCGAGCACGAGCGCAAGAAGTTCGCGCGCGAACAGGGCGTCTGAGCCTGAACTGCGGCCCTTCGGGGCCGCATTCATTTCTGCCATGACGCACCGCCGCGCCGCCCTCCTGATGCTCTTCGTCACCCTGCTGTGGAGCATGGCGGGTGTGGTGACGCGCCATCTGGAAGCGGCGCGCAGCTTCGAGCTGACCTTCTGGCGCAGCGCCTTCAATGCCTTGGCGCTGGTCGTGCTGCTCGGCGCCCAGCGAGGCTTCGCCTTGCTCGGCCAACTGCGCGCGATCACGCGTAGCGTCTGGGTCTCGGGCCTGTGCTGGGCGGCCATGTTTACCGCCTTCATGGTGGCACTGACGCTGACCAGCGTGGCCAATGTGCTGGTGACGATGGCGTTAGGCCCGCTGCTCACGGCGCTGTTCTCGCGCTTCTTCCTGCACCACCGGCTGGGCTGGGGCACCTGGACGGCCATTGCCGTGGGCAGCGCGGGCGTGGCGGGCATGTTTGCGTCGCAGATGGCGGGCGGCGGCTGGGCCGGCATGGCGGTCGCCTTCATCGTCCCACTGGCCACGGCCACCAACTACACGCTGCTGCAAGGCCGCTCCTCAGAAGACATGCCACTGGCCGTGCTGCTCGGCGCCGTGATCAGCGCAGTGCTCGCTCTGCCGTTGGCCTGGCCGTTGCAAGCCAGCCCACATGACCTGGGCCTGTTGGCCGTGCTCGGCGTATTTCAGCTCGCCGTGCCCTGCCTGCTGCTGGTGCGCCTGAGCCGCAGCCTGCCGGCGCCCGAAGTGGCCTTGCTGGGCCTGATGGAAGTGCTGTTCGGCGTGCTCTGGGCCTGGCTGGGCGCGGGCGAAACGCCGGCCGCGGCCACGCTGATCGGCGGCGCGCTGGTGATCGGCGCGCTGGTTGTCAATGAGCTGGCTCCGGCTCCTGCTGTTCAATAATCCGCTTTTCACGCCATCCAAGAGAGCAACATCTTGATCCCCGCATTGCAATCCGAAGGCCAGGTGCTGGCCGAGATCAACGGCTGCCTCGGCCTGATCACCCTGAACCGTCCGCAGGCACTCAATGCGCTCTCGCTGGCCATGATCCGCGACCTCACCACGCTGCTGCAGGCCTGGCAGACTGATGCGGCGATCCAGGCCGTGGTCATCCTCGGTGCCGGCCGCGAGGGCAAGGCCCCGGCCTTCTGCGCCGGTGGCGACATCCGCTTCTTCCACCAGGCCGCGCTGGCCGGCGACCCGACGCTCGATGATTTCTTCGCCGAGGAATATGCGCTCAACCACTTGATCCACTACTACAGCAAGCCTTACATCGCCTTGATGGACGGCATCACCATGGGTGGCGGCATGGGCATCAGCCAGGGCGCGCGGCTGCGCGTGGTGAGCGATGCCAGCAAGCTCGCCATGCCCGAGACGGCCATCGGCCTGTTTCCCGACGTAGGCGGCGGCTGGTTCCTGGCTCAGACGCCGGGCCATGCGGGCGAGTTCCTCGCGCTGACGGGCCAGGTGCTGGGCGCGGGCGACGCCATCGAGTTCGGCCTGGCCGATGTCTACGTGCCTTCGGCGCAATGGCCCGCGATGATCGAGGCGCTGCGGCGCGAAGATCAAGGCAGCGCCGAGCATGTGGTGGCCACGGTCATGAGCCGCTCCGAAGTCGCGCCCGAGGGCCCTGTCATGCCGCGGCTGGCCGAGATCGACCAGCACTTCGGCCAGCCCGATCTGCAAGCCATCGTCGCTTCGCTGCCAGAAGGACATGCATGGGCTGCGGCCCTACGCAAGCAGTCTCCGCTGATGCTGGCCGTCAGCCTGGAGCAGGTGCGCCGCGCGCGCGAGATGAGCCTGGCCGAAGACCTGCGCATGGAGCTCGACATGGTCCACAACTGCTTCCACCTGCGCCCGGGCGCTGCCAGCGAAGCGGTGGAGGGCGTTCGCGCCCTGGCCGTGGACAAGGACCACGCGCCGCGCTGGAACCCGGTGCGCATCGAGGATGTGACGCCAGCCCTGGTCGAGCCTTTCTTCAAGAGCCCCTGGGCGCCTTCGGCCCATCCGCTTTCAGGGCTGCGCTGAGGCCCGCGCGCGGGCATGCGCCTCGAAGGCCTCGACCGGCATCGGCCGGGCCAGCAGATAGCCCTGGAAGCCATGGCAGCCCATGCCCAGCAGCGTGCTGCGTTGGGCCTCGGTCTCGATGCCTTCGGCCACCACCTCCAGGTTCAGGTCGCGGCCGAGCTGCACGATGGTCTGGGCGATCCGGAGCGCATCCGGGTCATCGGGGAGATCGCGCACGAAGCTCTGGTCGACCTTGAGCTGGTCCAGCGGCAGCATGCGCAGATAGGCCAGTGAGGAGAAGCCGGTGCCGAAGTCGTCCAGCGCGATGCGCAGGCCCGCGGCACGGAACTCTTCCAGCAGGGCCTTCAACTGCCCGAGATCCTCGACGAAGACCGATTCCGTCAGTTCGAGCTTGAGCCGCGTGCCTGCCGCGCGCATCTCGGGCACCCGGTCGAGCAGCCGCACCGGCACGCCATCCTGGAACAACTGCACCGGGCTGAGATTGACGGCCAGGATCAGATCGGCCAGCACCGGGTCGGCGCGCCAGCGTTCGAGCAGACGGCAGGCCTCGCGCAGCAGATGCTCGCCGGCCGGCACGATCAAGCCCGTGTGCTCGGCCATGGGGATGAATTCGGACGGCGGGATCCAGCCACGTTTGGCGTGCTGCCATCGCATTAGCGCCTCGGCGCCGACCACGCGACCCTGCGCATCGCACTGGGCCTGCAGGTGAAAGCCGACCTCGCCCTCGGCCACGGCGCGTGCGAACTCCAGCTCGAGCTTCGAGCGCTCGCGCACCTCGGACATGATGACGTGCACGATCCACCACAGCAGCAGGAACACGCACAAGGCCGTGACGGACGCACCGCCAAGGCGCTGAGCGTCGGAGAGCAGATTGAGCTGGCCGTAGGTGTTGGCGTTGACCGCGAGGCCCACGAAAAGCAGGAGCTGCACCCCGATCAGCGGTACCCGCAGCCGCCAGTCCTCGTGCTGGAGCAGGAAATGCGTCAAGGCCGCGAGCGGCAGCAGGTAAAGCGGCACGGAGCGCGGCACAAGCATTGTCGGCACGTCGATGAACAGCGTGACGAGAACGATGGCCAGCATGGCCGTGAGGACGAAGATCATCGCCGCGATCCGAGGCCAGCCCAGCCTCAGCGTGGCCAGGATCAGCAGCGCCAACACGACGCCGGGCAGGTTGTAGAGCGAGCGGCTGGGCAGCCCCAGCCACAGATAGAAGAGCGCCCAGAAGCCGGACAGGCACAGCAGCGCGATGCTGCCAACGCCGAGCAGGCGTTTGCGACGCAACTTGAAGGGTTCGGAGGCCAGCGCCTCCGCCGCATTGAAGCGGCGCAGCGGGCGGATCAGCAGGCGCAGCGGCCCGGCCTTGAATGCCATGGTTTCAACGCGAGCCAAGCGAAACCCTCTCAACTCTGAAGTTCGTTTCCCATGTGCAGAGGGCTGCGACAGTGGATGGGTCGCTGCCATCGATCACGCTGCGTCCTTGTAACTGATTAGCTGTACGGCATCAAGCCGCGAGCCGGCGCGGGCAGGAAGGCTTTGGGATAATCGGGAAGTGCATATTCCCACCCACAACCCTTGGCGCCTTTCCGTCGCACCGATGATGGACTGGACCGACCGGCATTGCCGCTACTTCCATCGCCTGCTGACGCGCCAGACCCTGCTCTACACCGAGATGGTCACCACCGGCGCGCTGCTGCATGGCGACAAGCCGCGGCACCTCGACTTCAACGCCGAGGAGCATCCGGTGGCGCTGCAGCTCGGCGGCTCCGAGCCGGCCGATCTGGCCGCCTGCGCCAAGCTCGCCGAACAATGGGGCTATGACGAGGTCAACCTCAACTGTGGCTGCCCCAGCGAGCGGGTGCAGAAGGGCGCTTTCGGCGCCTGCCTGATGAACGAGCCGCTTCTCGTGGCCGACGGCATCAAGGCCATGCTCGACGTGGTCAGCATCCCGGTGACGGTCAAGCATCGCATCGGCATCGACAAGGTGGAGAGCTACGACTTCGTGCGCGATTTCGTCGGCACCATTGCCGACGTGGGCTGCAAGGTGTTCATCGTGCATGCGCGCAACGCCTGGCTGCAGGGTCTCTCGCCCAAGGAAAACCGCGAGGTGCCGCCGCTGCGCTACGAGCTCGTGCATCGGCTTAAAAGAGAGTTCCCGCAGCTGACCATCGTGCTCAACGGCGGCCTCAAGGACGACGACGAGATCGTCCAGCAGCTCGACCATGTGGACGGCGTGATGATCGGCCGCCAGGCCTATCACGAGCCCTGGCAGATGGCCGCCTGGGATGAACGCTTCTTTGGCGGCGCCAACCCCATGGCCAGCCGCGAGGAGGCCGAGGCCGCTTGGCTCGAATACCTTGCCCGCCAGGGCGAACGCTGGCCGCAGGCCATGCGCCATGCGCTGGGCCTGTGGAACGGCGAGCCCGGCTCGCGCCGCTGGCGCCAGGTCTGGAGCGACCACAAGCTCAAGACGCTGAAGCCCAGCCAGGTGGCCGAGATGGCGCGCGAGGCGCGGCTCAACACCGCACGCCCCACGCAAGCCGCGTGAAGCGGGTGGCCGTCACCGGCCTTGCGACTGACGGCCGATGACTTTCGACAGTTTCCGGCACGGGCCCGCGGGCCTACCCTGCGCAGATGAACGCCATGCGCCTCTTGTTCCTCGGCCTGATTTTCGGGTCCGCCCACGCCGCCACCTTGCCCGAGGGCTTGACGCTCGTGCCCGGCCATTTCGAGGCCGGAGCCCAGCCCGACGGCAACAGCCTGCTGATCCGCACACCGGAGGGTCTGCTGTTGATGGACACGGGCCGCCATGCCTCGCACACCGAGGCGATCCTGGCGGCCGCAAAGGCGCAAGCGCTACCCATCGTGGCCGTGGTCAACAGCCATTGGCATCTGGACCATGTGGGCGGCAATCCGCGCATCCGAGCCGCCTATCCCGATGCCAAGGTCTACACCAGTGCAGCCATCGTCGAAGCGCAGCAGGGCTTTCTGGCCCGCTACCGAGCGCAACTGATGGACGCCATCGCGCACAGCGAGGACGCCAGGCAGACCCGCGCCTGGCAGGACGAGGTGGCGCTGATCGACGCCGGGCCGGCCTTGCGTCCCGATGTCACGATCAGTGGTCCGCTAACGCTCCTCTTCGGCGGCAGGCGCATCGAGCTGCATCTGCAGGAGGGCGCCGCCACTGCGGGTGATGTGTGGCTCTTCGACCCGGCCAGCGGCACCCTGGCCGCGGGCGATCTGGTCACCTTGCCTGTTCCATTCCTGGACACCGCCTGCCCGCAAGGCTGGAGCGAAGCGCTCAAGGCCCTGGCCGCCACGCCCTTCAAGCAGCTCGTGCCCGGCCATGGGCCGGTGCTGTCTGCCACTGAGTTCAGGCGTTATCAGTCGGCCTTCGACGGGCTGCTGGCCTGCGCCGCCAGCGATGCGGCGGTGGCGGCTTGCGCGAGCGGCTGGACTGCCGCGCTCGAAGGCCTCATCGCGGAGACGGACAAGCCGCGCGTGCTGCCCATGCTGGACTACTATTTCAAGAGCCGGCTTCGCGCCGCGCCGGCGCCTGAATGCCACCGCCCATGAACGTCTTCTTCGTCTGCTACGACACCGCGCTCGGCTCTTGCGGCATCGCCTGGAACGCAGGCGGCCGCATTGTGGGATCGCAACTGCCTGAAGCGACAGCGGGCGAGACCCGCGAGCGCATGCGTGCGCGCTTCCCGACCGCACGCGAGAGCGACGACGTGCCGCCTTCGGTCTTCGCCGCTATGGAAGGCGTGCGCCATCTGCTGGCCGGGCAGACGCATGACGAACGCGAGTTGCTGTCCGTGGACATCGACGACAGCCAGCTGCCCGACTTCAACCGTCGGGTGCTGGCCCTGACGCGCGCCATTCCCGTGGGCCAGACGCTGACCTATGGCGAGATCGCGCTGCGCCTGGGCGAGCCGGGTGCGGCCCGCGCCGTGGGCCAGGCCGAGGGGCACAACCCCTTTGCGCCCATCGTGCCCTGCCATCGCGTGATGGGCGCAGGCGGCGTCGGCACGGGCTTCTCGGCGCACGGTGGTGTGGAGACCAAGCTGCGGCTGCTCGCCATCGAGGCACGTGCCGCCGGGCAACTGGCCGGCGAGCAGAACGCGCTGTTCTGAGCGGCCTTACCAGGGCACTTCGGTCGTTTCGAGCGCGGGAGCCAGCGTGGGCTCGACGACCTGCGCCACCGGCGCGAAGAAATCATGTTCGCCGCCCAGGCCGTCGATCAACGCCGGGATCAACTGGCCCAGCTCGCCCGTGGCCAACGCAGCATCGGCATCAAACGCCTCATCCTTGGACGGCGCGTCGCGGCCTTCAAAAGCCAGGTCGAGGAAGGCGATCTTCTTAATGGCCAGGGTGTCCGTCAGCACGAAGCTGACGCGATCGCGCCAGCTCATCGCCAGGCGCGTGGGCAGCTTGCCGGCGAGCAGATGCTGGCGCACCTCCTCGATGTCCAGCGCGTGGCGCGCATAGCGCACGGCGGACTTCATTTCGTCGGGACTCTTGAGCTCGCAGTCGCGGTCGATGCTGAAGCCCTCGGGCGGCACGCCATCCTGCAGCCAGGCCGACATGCAGACGGCCGGGCTCTCTGCCGTCTGCACCAGGTGCAGGGAGAGGCCGTCGAGCGCCTTGACCATCAGGCTCACCACCTCTTCGGCACGCTTTGGCGAGCCGGCGTCGATCATCATCAGATGCAGGGCTGGCGCGATCCACACGCGAATGGCGGCGGTCTTGGTGAAGGCCAGCGGCAACAGCTCATGGGTGGCCTGCTCCTTGAGGTCCTTCATGGCCTTCTTGCCGGGCTTGCGGCCGGTGGCCTGCTCGACCTGCGCAGCCAGTTCGTCCGCGCGCTCGCGCACCACGCTGCCGGGCAGCACGCGCTGCTCGATCTGCAGCTTGATCAGCCAGTGCGGGCCGTGCTTGCCGTCGATGCTCTCCACCAGTGCGCCATGCGCCTGGCCGCGCGGCGGCACCCAACCCAGCGATTGAGCCTGCGTGGCACCGCAGGGCACGAACAAGCCCTTGGCCAGGCTCTGCTCGATTTGCGAAACCGTGGGCTGCCACTCGGAACCCACGCGATAAACCATCAAATTCTTGAACACAAAACAACCTCACTCGGCGCACGGATGGCACCGACACGATGCAAAGGGGAAACTCAGGCGAGGCCGGCGGCCACGCGCAACAGGGCACGAAAAGTTTGCGGCGACTGGCGCCTTGCGACACCAGCCGGCCGTCAAAGAACACGGCGGGCAGCATGTCCGGCGCGTGCTCGCGGAACTCGGTTTCCACGAAGCGGACCTCGTCGCCAAACGCCCCGCTGGCGAGGGCTTCGCGGGCCGACACCACGTCAAGGCCGAGGGCTTCGACGCGCTGGAGCAGCGCGGCGTGATCGGAGATATTGCCGCCGTCCTTGAAAGTCAGATCGTACAAGGACAGCGCCAGCCGCAGTTGGCCCCGCTCACCCGGCTGGGTCAGCGCCCAGCGCAGCAGGCGCAGGCCGTCGAAGCTGTTGTAGGCGTGGGTGCGCAGGTCAGGCTGACAGCCGACGCCCAGCTCCTCTGCCCATGCGCGCATGGCCTCGCGGGTGGCGTTGGCCAGCGCCATGTCCGCGCCATAAACGCGGGCGAACAGCTCCTGCAGCGGCATGCCCTCGGGCGGCACCTCCGGGTACTGCTCGAAGGGGCGGATTTCCAGCTCCGCCTCCAGCTCGGACACTTCGGCCAGCGCAGCAAGCAGGGAGTGCAATCCCAGCAGGCACGAGCCGTTGCCGAGGTCGGCCACATAGTCGATACGCAACTTCATGCGTCCAAGTCTAACGCTCAGATTCGGCGCATCGACGGCCTGGCGAGGTAAAACCATTCACTGCCGGGAGCGGCATTGACAGCCGGGAAAACGATGCGTCCGCCATCCGGTGCCAGCACCGGCGTGCCGTCATGGCGGGTGCCGATGCGCTGGCCTTTCTCTACCGGGTCGAAGCTGGCCCATTCACGCTCGAAGCGGTCGCCTTCATGCTCGCGGTCGATCACCTCGTAGAGCTGCAGGATCTCGGGCGGCGTGGCCGGGCGCGGCTCCACCACGCCAGGCTCCAGCATGCCCAGTTGCACCAGCGCGCGTAAGATGGCGCGATAGGCAAAGCCGGGCGCTTCGGGGTCGGCATGCTGGCCGCATTCGAGGGTGATGCAGTAGCCGCCTTGCGAGCGCATGTATTCGGTCGTGCCCACGCCGTAATGCGGGTCCTGCTGCAGGGTCGCTTGGCGCGTCGTGCCGCCGCGCTGGGCGCGGCGCTGCAGGCCCAGGGCGTAGGTGGAGAGCCAGCCTTCGACGATGCGATCCGTGCCTACACAAAGAGCGAGCTGGCCTTCGGCCTTCTCATGCGTAAAAGGCTCGAGCGGGCCGGTGTTGTCACGCGGGCCCATCATGGCGAAGGGCTTGCCCTGGCCTTGGAAGGAGTGCAGGTCCAGCAGCACATCGGCCCAGGCCAGCCAGGGGCAGAGCTGGCGCGCGACGCGGTCCTCGAAATCCTGCGGCACCACGGGCGGGCGCAGGTTGCGGTTGAGGTTGCGGTCGCCCTCGCGGCGGCCCAGCTGGTGCGCCAGCGGGTTGACGATGGGGATGAAGGTGAGCGTGCCGCGCAGCAGGCTCAGCTCGCCGCTGTCGAGTTGCGCCACCACCTTCTGGATGGCGCCCACGCCGGCGATCTCATTGCCGTGGACGGCGGCCGAGATCAGCAGCTTGGGGCCGGGCTCCAGGCCGGCGAATTGGTGGACGCGGATGTGGGTGGGCTTGTTCATGCTCGTCATTTTCGTTGGCTCTTTGCGCTTCAAGAGCTGATCGTCAGGCAAATCGTGCGCAATGCGCGAAGGCTCATTTTCCGCGAGCGCGCAAAGAGCCTGATCTCGCTGCCAGAAGCACACCAGCCAATGCCAATGCATAGGCCAGCATCTGGGTGGAACTCATGGACTCGCCCAGGGCTAGGCCGACCACGGCGGTGCTGATGGGCAGGACGACCATGAACACCCCCGCTTTGGCGGCCGGCACATATTGCAAGCCGCGCATCCACAGCCACACGGTGACGATGCTGGCGGCCACGGCGTAGAAGGCCGTGAGCGCCCAGTCCGCCGGGCTGGGTGCGGTGAAATCAAAGCTGGCCGCCTGCCACAGCGCTAAGGGTAGGCTCAGGCCCAAGCCCCAGAGATTCATCAGCGCGCTGATGCGCCTGGGCGAAACGCTGGCGGTGAGCCGCTTGCCGATCACGACGTACAAGGCCTCGCAGACCAGTGCCCCGACGAGCAGCAGCAGGCCCGGCAGCGTCGTGCTAGCGCCGCCCTCGCGTTGCACGGCCACGATGGCGATCCCCGATACGCCCAGCGCAATCGCCAGGCCCATGCGCAGCGTCAGGCGTTCGCCCAGGAAGAGACGGCTCAGCAAGGCCACGGCCGCAGGCATGCCTGCCAGGATGACGCCCGCAACCGCCGCTGAAGCCTCGCGCATGCCGAACAGCAGGCAGACGGAGAAGAGGAAGTTGCCGAAGAAGGACTCAAGAAAGAGCAGGCCTCGGGTGGTGCGATCCAGCGGCGGGCTGCCGGGCTCGGGGCGCAGCCAGGGCAGCATCAGAACCGCAGCCGTGCCGAAGCGCAGCCCCGCCAGCAAGAAGACCGGAAACACGGCGACCAGCAGCTTCGACAGCCCGACGTAGCTGCCAACCAGCACCATGCTGAGGGTGAGGAAGGCGTAGGCGCGAAGGGGAGGGGTGGGGACATGCATGGCCCCGGCATTTTGCCTAGGGAGGGTCTGATCAGCGTCGCCCTAGGCTGCCCGCAGGCGCAGCCAGGTGGTCTTGAGCTCGGTGTAGAGCTCCAGCGCGTGCAGCGACTTGTCGCGGCCATTGCCGCTTTGCCCGACGCCGCCGAAGGGCACGGTCATGTCGTCCTGGTCGTACTCGTTCACATGGGCCGTGCCCACGCGCAGCGCGCTGGCCATGCGATGGGCGCGGTCGCGGTCCTGCGTCCACAGGCTGGCCTGCAGGCCGAAACTGCCCGCGTTGGCCTGGGCCACGGCGTCGGCCTCCTCCTGGAAGCGCAGCACGCTCATCACGGTGCCGAAGATTTCCCCCCTGGCGATGCGCATGCCCATGTGGACGTGGTCGAAGATAGTCAGCTCCACGTAGAAGCCTCCGCTGGCGATGCGCACGCGCCGCCCGGCCGTGGCCAGTTGCGCGCCCTCGCGCCGGCCCGGCTGCACGCAGTCCAACACGCTGTTCATGTGAGCTTCGTCCACCATGGCTCCCATCACGGTCAGCTCGTTCAGCGGGCCTTCCGGCACATAACGCGGTGTTTCAGCGGCAAGCCGATGCACGAAATCCGCGGCCAGGCTCTCGCGCACCAGCACGCGCGAGGGCGCGTTGCAGCTTTCGCCCTGGTTGAAGAACATGGCGGCGGCGGTGCGCGCGGCCAGGTCCAGGTCCGCGCAGTCGGGGAAGACGATGAAGGTCGATTTGCCGCCCAGTTCGCTGTAGACCCGCGAGACGTTGGAGCGGGCCGCGCACTCCAGCACACGCCGCCCGGTGCGGGGCGTGCCGGACCAGGGTCTCGTCCGCCTCGAATCCATAGCCTGGCACCACGCTGAACATGCCCGGCGGAAGGCCTGCTTGCAAGGCGATCTCGGCCATGCGCAGCGTGCTCAGGGGCGACTTTTCGCTGGGATTGAGCACCACGGAACTGTCGGCGGCCAGCGCCTGCGCGATCTTCCAGGCCGACATGACTAGAGGATAGCTCCAAGGCAGCAGGGCGCCGACGACGCTAACCGGCTCGCGCTGCACCAGCGCCAAGGCCTGCGGCCGGGTGGGGGCGATCTGGCCATAGACCTTGTCCAAGGCCTAGGCGTACCAAGCCGGGCAGTTCGCGGCGGCGGGCACGTCGATGCTGAGCGCGTAGCGGATGGGCTTGCCCATATCCCGCGCATCGTCGGATGCAGGGAGCCCTGGGCATTTGACTCAGGCCATCTTCGGCCCGATTCGGAATCAGACTTGCGTGGCGAGCGCGGCGATCCAGCTGAAGGCAAAGGCGGCCAGCATCAGCGGCATGCCGAAACGCTCGGCAAAGCTGCCGCGCAATTCAGGCGGCAGGGCGCCCACGCGGCTGCTGGACTCGAAGGGCGATTGGTTCAAAAACAGGGCGATCTTGCTCATGGCAACGGACTTTCTTCTAGGTATGGCCGCCCGATAAGGCGGCGCAGTCCGGAGTATCGCTGGATATTGGTGAAAACCCTGTTAAAGGGTTAATACTGAGTCTGCATCAAGTCATGCGCGCGCTGCGCAGGAGGGGCAGGACTTGGATGGACAGCATGGCGGCGAGGATCAATCCGCAGCCGATCAGGCCCAGTGTGCCCAGGCGTTCGCCGAGGATGAGATAGCCGAAGATGGCTGCGAACACGGTTTCGGCCGACAGGATGATGGCGGCGTCCGAGGCATGGGCATGGCGCTGGGCCAACACCTGGGCCGTGAAAGCCACGCCCACCGACAGCACGCCGCCGTAAAGCATGGGCCCCATGGCGGCACGCACGCCAGCCAGGGTGATGGGCTCGACCACCAGCGCCATGGCCAGGGCCAGCGCGCCGCAGACCAGGAACTGCCCCATCGCGACCAGGAAGGGTGCGTTCATGCGGTCGGCCACGCGGCCCACCCACAGCACGTGGAAGGCCCAGGGCAGGGCGGAGGCGGCGACCCAGAGATCGCCGGTATTGACGCTCAACTTCTGGGCGCCCGAGAGCAGCCAGGCGCCCGCCACGCAGGCCAGCGCGCCGGGCCAGACCGACCAGTGCGGCAGATGGCGCATCACGACCCAGGACAGCAGAGGCACCATCGGCACGTAGAGCGCCGTCAGGAACCCGGCGTTGGTGACCGAGGTAGTCTGGATGCCGATCTGCTGCATGGCCGCGCCCATCAGCATCAGCAGGCCCAGTCCGGCGATCTGGGCGCCGGCCTTGCCCGTCAGCGACTGACGCGAGCGCCTGTACTCGCGCCAAGCCAGCGGCGCCACCACCAGCGCGCCGATCAGGAAGCGCACGCCCGTGAACAGCAGGGGGCCCACGTCGGCCATGCCCCAGTTCTGCGCAATGAAGGCCGAGCCCCAGATCAGGGCGATGACGAGGAGCAGGAGATTGGATTGGATGCGCGACATAAAAAACGGGGCCGAAGCCCCGAATTTTATCGTCGAGCCGACAGCCCTTATTCGTCGCGCCCGCCAAAGACGCCGAGCAGCGTGAGCAGGGACTGGAACACGTTGTACAGGCTGATGTAGACGCCCAGCGTGGCGCTGATGTAGTTGGTCTGGTAGCCGTCGCGCACGGCCTTGAGGTCATGCAGGATGAATGCCGAGAAGATGCCGGCCATCAGGACCGACACGGTGACCATCAGCGCGCTCGACTGCATGAAGATGTTCGCAATGCCGGCCACCAGCATCAGTAGCATGCCGATGAAAAGGAACTTGCCCATATTGCTGAGGTCGCGCTTGATCACGCTGGCCAGCGCCGCCATGCCGAAGAACACGGTGGCCGTGCCGGCAAAGGCCAGCATCACCAGTTCGACGCCATTGTGGAGTTGCAGCACGAAGCCGATCAGCCGCGAGAGCATCAGGCCCATGAAGAAGGTGAAGGCCAGCAGCATGGGCACGCCGGCGGCCGAGTTCTTGGTGCGCTCGACAGCGAACATGAGGCCGTAGGCGCCGATCATGAACACGATCAGGCTCATCATCGGCGACATCAGGTGCGTGAGCCCGGTGGCCACGCCGATCCAGGCGCCCAGCACCGTGGGGATCATGGACAACGCCAGCAGCGCATAGGTATTGCGCAGCACGCGGTTGGTCTCGGCCGGATTGGCGATGACCTGCGGGTAACCATAGACATTGGGGTTCATGCGGGACTCCTTTGCATTCGCAAGAAATGGGGTGGTTTGGTTGAAATTCAAGAGGCCTTGCGTGTGGCTTCGGGCCGAGCCTGGCGCTTGCCGCGGGCTCGGATGTTGAGCGCCTCCACGCCCAGCGAGAAGCACATCGCGGCGTAGAGATAGCCCTTGGGTACGTGCTGGTCGAAGGCCTCGGCGGTGAGCGCCATGCCCACCATCACCAGGAAAGCCAGGGCGAGCACCTTGACGGAGGGATGCTTGTCCACGAAGTCGCCGATGGGCTTGGCCGCGAACAGCATCACGCCCACCGAGGCCACCACGGCGGCCATCATCACGCCAATGCGGTCCACCATGCCCACGGCGGTGATGACCGAATCGAGCGAGAAGACGATGTCGATGATGCCGATCTGGGCAATGATGGACCAGAAGGCAGCTGCGCCCTTGCCGGCACCGGTCGCGTGCTCTTCCTCCTCACCCTCGACCGCCACGAAGATCTCGTGCGAGGCCTTGTAGAGCAGGAAGAGGCCGCCCAGCAGCAGCACGATGTCTCGCCCGCTGAAGCCCTTGCCCATCACGGAGAACAGTTCGGCCTTGAGCCCCATCACCCAACTCAGGCTGGCCAGCAGGGCCAGGCGCGAGATCATGGCAAAGCCCAGGCCCAGGCGCCGCGCACGGTCACGCTGCGCCGCGGGCAGGCGGCCCACCAGGATGGAGATGAAGATGATGTTGTCCACGCCCAGGACGATTTCCAGGGCGGTCAGCATGGCAAAGGCCAGCCAGAGGTTGGGGTCGAGCAGTATTTCCATGATGCGGCGTCAGGGCGGACGCGCGATCTTTGCACATACGCCGGAGAGGGCGGCCTGGCTTCAGCAAGAAGAGCCAGGCCGGACTTCGCGGAAGAGGGCGCTCAGGCCGCAGGGGGGGCGCAGCGGCGCGCCAAGATAAGGCGCGGCGGCAATCGGGCTGGCGGGTGTTTGGGGGCGAACAGGCAGCGCCCCGCTCAGCGGCCAGGCGGCCGGGGCGAAGAAAAGTGCGGGCATTTCGATGCCCAGCTCAGGCGCCTGCGGAGGCTGGCCGTCGTCGCCATCCACGGCGACGTTCACGCCCGCGCTGCTGGCTTGCTCGCAGGCCACGGCGGGCTGCAGGCTCACGCAAGCCAGCATCAGCGCAGAGATGACAACAAGAATCCAACGGAGCATGCGCCTATTGTAGGCGCGGCTCCTTAAGTCAGGCTTGGGTGCTGATCACGTTGCCGACGGCGAGGTTCTGCGGTGCCTGCCCGAGGTTTTGCTGCAGCGCCGATAGGAAGCTTTGCAGAGTGGGCGCGCTGGACGACGTGGACGACGTGGACGAGCCCGTGGCGGACGATGAGGTACCGCCCTGCAGGTCCGACAGCAACTGGTCATAGGCGCTTTGCAGCCCGGCCGGCGCCGATCCATTGGCTGCGGCGGCGCCCAGGCTGGACAATGCGGAATCGAGGCGGCCCGGGCCGCGGCTGCTATCAGCGCTGCTGCTGTTGGAGGTGCTGGCATCGGGGCTGGACGAGGAATCGACCTGGCTGCGCATGGCCTGGAACAGCTGGCTCATGAAGGCCGCGAGATCGCCGCCCAGGCTGCTGCTCTGCGTGGCGGAGCTGCTGCTGTCGTCCGAAGAAGTGCTGGAAGTGCTGCTCGACGAGGCGGCGCTGGAACTGCCGTCATCCGTCATGCCCAACTGCTGGAAGGTCTCCATCAAGGCGCGGCCCATGTGGCCGCCATGGCCGCCATGATGTGCGCGCTCTGGCGCGGCGCTGGTCGGCGCGGTGCTGGAATCGTCACCGCTCGTGCCGTTGGTGGCCGGCGTGCTGGGGGCGATGGACGCCAGGTAGGCCTGGGGGTCGAAATTGGATACGCTGGAGATGCTGCTCATGGTGGGCTCCGCTGAAGTGTGAAGGCCAGCTCATGCTAGGCAGACGCGCCTGTGCCCATGCGATGAATAGATGGGCGGCTTTCCCCGCATTTATCGCGAGATTCAAGCAACAGCACACTTCCTTCACAAAGCGGGTGAACAAGACACATTCGGGCGCTGCGTTAGCATCTTCAGCGTGACATCCCTCCGCTCCCAGGCCCTGCTGCCGCTGACCACGACCGACCCTAACGACAAGGCTGCACTGACACGCCAGATCGACCTCGGCGCTCCCGTTGATCCTGCGGCTCGCCTAGAGCCCGGCGCCCCCATCCCGGGCCGGCCCGGGCGGCCGCAGTTGCTGCCGCATACGGAGCTGAAGGCGCGGTCCATGCGCACCGTGGAAGGGCGGGCGGCCCTGATCCACGCGCTGGCGCATATCGAGCTCAACGCCATCGACCTGGCGCTGGACATCGTCTGGCGCTTCCCCGATCTACCCGAGGATTTCTATCGGCAATGGATGGGCGTGGCGCAGGAGGAAGCCCTGCATTTCGAGCTACTGCGCGATCATCTGCGCAGCCTCGGCTTCGACTACGGTGACTTTCCCGCCCACAACACGCTGTGGGAGATGGCCGAGAAGACCCGCCACGACCTGCTGGCCCGGCTGGCCCTGGTGCCGCGCACGCTGGAGGCCCGCGGGCTGGACGCATCCCCGCCGATCAAGGCCAAGCTCACCAGCGCCGGCGACCGTCGTGCAGGCGAGATCCTCGACATCATCCTGCGCGACGAGATCGGCCACGTGGCCCTGGGCAACCGCTGGTATCGTTGGCTGTGCGCAGAGCGCGGGTTCGACCCCGTGGCCACCTATCCGCAACTGGCCGAGCAATACGGCGCGCCGCGCCCGCGCGGCCCTTTCAACCTGGAAGCGCGGCGAGCGGCGGGCTTCCAGGAAGACGAACTGGCGGCACTGATCGCCGATTGAATTGAGGGTTAGCCAAGATGTCCAAGCTCAAGGTCAGCGCTTTCTCCGTGTCCATCGACGGCTTTGGCGCCGGGCCTGACCAGAGCCTTGAGAAGCCGCTGGGCGTCGGTGGCGAACGGCTGCATGAGTGGTTCCGCCACACCCGCAGCTTCCAGAAGATGGTGGGCGGCGAGGGCGGCACGACCGGTGTGGACGAGGCCTTCGCGCAGCGCAGCTTCGAGAACATCGGCGCCTGGATCCTCGGCCGCAATATGTTCGCCCCCTTCCGCGGCCCCTGGACCGACGACGAATGGAAGGGCTGGTGGGGCGATGAGCCGCCCTATCACGTCCCCACCTTCATCCTGACGCACCATGCGCGCGCACCCATCGTGATGAAGGGCGGCACGGTCTTCCACTTCGTGACGGGTGGCATCCATGAGGCCTTGCGCATGGCGCGCGTGGCCGCGGCGGGCCGGAACGTGCGCGTGGGCGGCGGGCCGGCCACCATCCGTCAATATCTGCAGGCCGGCTTGGTGGACGAGATGCATCTGGCGCTCGCGCCAACGCTGCTGGGCCGCGGCGAGCCGCTGCTGGCCGGCATCGATCTGACCCTGCTCGGCTTTGAATGCGTGGAACAGGTGCCGACCGAGAAGGCGCTGCACGTCGTGCTGCGCAAGACGGCGGCTGACTGACTCGTCAGGCGTTCGGCACCAGCTTGCCCAGGCTCTGGCGCAAGCGCAGCAGCGCTTCGCGCGAGGCGCTTTCGCGGCTCTGCACGCGCAGATGCGATTCGTCCACGTCGAGCGGATAGCGGCGCATGTCGGCCTCCAGTCCCTCGATCCAATGCGCCAGGCAGGAGTCGAGAACGGCGCTGTCATGGTGTTCGCCATCATCAGGCCGGTCGACGCGGAAAGCCTCCAGCAATCCCTGCAGGGGGAAATCCTGCAGCAGGGCTTGCACATCTGCAGCGGGCACTCCGGGCGGCAAGGGATGGGTTTTCACAACGGGACTCCTGAGCTGGAACCGATCCCGTTGATCCTAGTCGGCATGCCGCCGCCTGTCGCTCTGTAACGGCGAATAGCCCTAGCAACTGGGGAAAGCCAGGATGTCTGCGCTCAGCGCCGTGCCGGTTTCTTCGCTCCGCTTGCGTCGGCCGGTGCGGTGATGCCTTTGACCGCGGCCTGGGCCAGCTTGAAGAACACGTCGGTGTTGTCGATCACGCCGGTGAAGGCCAGCGCCCCGGGGCCGAAGGCCGAGAGCGGCACGTCGGTGGCGGTATGCACGGCCGATTCGCCGGGCACCTGGCCGGTGACGAAGAAGTCGCCCAGCGCATCGTCACGTTCCGAAGGATTGGCCGGGTACCACTTGAGAGGCTCCGTCTTGGCAAAGGGCTGCTGGGGGTCGCGCAGCGGCGTGTTGTTGGTGCGCCAGTCCTCATAACGGTCTGCGTTGGCGCCATAGCCGACAAGCAGACGGCGATCCACGTCGGTGGTGTCCGGGTAGCCATCCGCGGCGAGGTGGTAGCGCGGGAAGCCGGCCTTTTCGTAGACGCCGACCACCTTGTCGCGCAGGTTCGCCACGCCCTTGGCCTTGCCCAGGGCCACGAGCTGCGCATCGGTGACCGTGGAGGCACCGATCAGCGAGGTGCCGGCCGTCTCATGATCGGCGGTAACGATGACGAGCGTGTCGCCGCGGCGGGCGGCGTAGTCCTGCACCAGCTTGACGGCGCGGTCGAACTCCAGCACTTCCAGAATCCAGCGCTCGGTGTCCATGGCATGGGCCTGCTTGTCGATGGATGCGCCTTCGGCCATCAGCACAAAGCCCCGCGGCTTCTTGTCCAGCACCTGCAATGCGGCCCCGACCATTTCATCGAGCATGGGCTGGTCGGGCAGGCCGAAGTCATCGACGACCGAACCCTGGATACCCGTCTTCACGCCGCGGCGGCCGGCGATCTTGTCCAGCGCCACGTTCATGTTCGAGAAGGCGAACAGGCCCAGCAGCTGATCGCCCTTGGCGGCTCGTTCGAGGTCCGATCGGGTGGCCGCGTAGGCAAAACCGGCGGACTGGAACTCCTTGATCAGGTCGCGGTCCTTGTCCAGCGCGCCAGCGGCAACGCCCCAGCGCTTGGCGATGTCGGCGGTGTGTGCATCGCTGGCGGAGAAGACGTAATCGGTCTTGTCCGAGCGTGACGATCCCGGTGTGCTGGCCGGCAGGAACCACTGGCGGCCACCGCCCATCAACACCGTCAGGCCGGTGCGGGCGCGGTCGTCGAAGAACTGGTCCACGATGCCCGTGCCGGCGCCGCGGTTGCTGGTATGCACGGCGTTGCCGGCGGGTGTGGCGTCGAACACGTCGGCCGTGGTGATGACGCCCAGCGCCTTGCCTTGCGTGCGGTGCAGATACTCCGACAGATACTCGATGCGCGGGTTGTCAAAGGCGTCCACGGTGTCGTCCGGGAACACGCCTTCCTCATTGTTGTTGTTCTTGTTGCCCAGCACGTAAGACGTCATGCCGGGCGAGGAGTCGGTGACGATGGAGTTCAGGGAAGCCGTCTTCACCAGCGCCGTGGCCGGAAAGCTGTCCATGGCCAGCGGTTCGATCGCCTTGCCTTGCGCATAGCCATGCACGATGCGCGCCGCCGTGCGCTGCGCGGCGCCCATGCCGTCGCCCAGCATGATGATGATGTTCTTGATCTTCGGGCCGAAGGCGGCCGAGAAGGGCACGATCTCGAAATTGCCCTTGGCCGTGACCCGCTGGCCGTCGTCCTGCAGGGCGCTAACGCTCAATTCGTGCAGACCCGGCTTGTCCAGACTCATGGCGCGCAGGCTGGCAATCAGCGCTTCCTTCGGCACGTCAGGCACGCAGCCCGTGGCGCAGTCGCGCATCGCGACGGTGTCTTTCAGCTCCCGACCGTCAATGGCAAAGCTCACCGCCGTGATGCGGCGTCCGGCATCCGGGCGCACTGTGGCCTGCAGGTCGAAACGCTGGCCGGGCAGGAAGCGGGCCACCACGGGCGCCGCATTGCCGCTGGCGAACAGCTCGCTGGGCGGTGTCAGCCGGGTCACTGTAGGTGCGGCGTTAGCGGCCACGGTGGCGGCGCTCAGCAGCGCAGAGATGGCAAGAGTCTTCATGGGCTTGGCTTCGAATGGGAAATCAGGGCTGGAGAGCGTCAGGCGCCAATTGCAGGCGCAGCCAGCTCACGCTGCCATCGGCCGCTTCGCTGCGGCCGACGTGCAGCAGGCCGGTCAGCTGGATCGGGCCGTTGACCGGCGTGACGATGCGCTGCGCCTGGCTCGGATCCAGCATCACCAGCACGATGGTGATCGGCAGGTCGCTGGCCAGGCCATCGGCTTCTTCGCTCAGCATGATGGGGCGCGGCGCCAGCCGAAAGCGGCCGGGCTCGGCGGCTTCCTGGTGCACCATGTAGCCGGCCATGCGCACGCGCTGGCCCTGCGCGGCCAACAGCTTGTCCGAGAACTCGATGCCGCGCGAGCCGATAGGCTGACGCACGAGTTCGTCGAACTTCAGCTCGATGGTGTCGGCGGCTTGGGCAGTGCCGGCCAGCAGGGCCAAGAGAAGAACAACAAGTGGGCGCGGAGGGAGAGGCATGGGCGAAGCGGAGCAAACGTCAATCCGCGAGTCTCTCCAGTGAACGTGACGATTGCGTGACTTGGGCACATTCATTTGATCGAAACCAGGTACTTCGGGTTCGCTGTTGCGTTTACCTTCCCAGGAGAAACGGCGAAATTCCACGCAGAATCCGTTGCAAATGACAAAACCGGCTCAGCGTTGCGTTTGCACTTGCTGAATTTTCGAACGACGAGGCGTTCGGACGTTTGGGTGTTGCGTTTGCTTCGGCGGGCGCAACGCAAGTCTAGCGTCTGACGACTAAGATGAGGCCTGATATGCGGGGCAGCCTATCTGAGCAGTACCGGTCTGCTGGCTTTGCCCACGTTGCCGGGCTGTGCACGGTACTGGCCAGGGGATACTGGTTAGCGATACTGGCCGCGCTGCTGGTCAACTTGGTGGCCATGGGCTGGATGGCTCGGGCTCGTGCGTCCTAGCGACCATTGGTGAGGGGCCGAGCGGAGGCGGCGGTGACCGTTGGGCTGGGCCTAGTGGTTGGCCTACTGGCAGGGGCTACGCTCACGATGAGCGGCTCAGCGGTGGCCGTGACTATGGTGACCAAGCGCTCGAAGGGCCGGTTGCTGTAGCGCTGCGGCCAGCTGACAGCGCCAGGAACCCGAAATTCGTCACAGGAAACTGCCAATTTCTAGGTGACGGTTCACATCCTCGGGCGAGATCAGTCCGAGGGCACCGTGGACCTCAGACACTCAGTCGTTTGGAGTCCAGATTTGTCCAGCCTCGAAGCACACCTCACCCAGATCTTTACCGTTGCCGCTGTGATTCTCGTTATCAGCCTTTACCAATGGAGCGGCTGGAGTTGGAAGACGCGGCCATGGCTCCCTTTCGGACTCGCACCCATCTGCGACATTCGGGTTGCCCCCTTAAGTCTTAGCGTGTGGCATTTCAGTGAAGCGACGTTCCTAGTCGCCATGACGCCAGTTCATGGCCGCAGGTCGCGGCGTGCGCTCTCGACCTCGCGGTTAATCAGGTCCGTGATGAAATCTTCATTTGGCAACATGTCCGGTTCACCAAGTGCTGCATGCAAGCGCGAACGCAGCGATTGCCTTGCCATGTGCATGCGTGGGCGGCTTAGCGCTTGACACTGAGTCATTGCCCGCGAACGTTCGCTCTGTCCAACGAATGTTTGAAGCCAAGCTTTGGCGGCGCGTAAGTGCTGAGGGGGGCTTTCATCCCACACTCGATCAACATCCCAGACCAAACGTGGCTCCGATACAGCCTGAGCGAAATCGAGTTTCTCATGTTGGAAGTGCAAAAGAATTTTTGCGACCGGAGGCCAGGCGCCGCACAGGTCTTCTCGCTGCCTGACCTCCGACACCAGCTCATTTGATGCACCCAGTACTCGCAATACCTCGGATGTGACGGTCGCCTTGAACGCACGTCTTGCAAGCGACAAGGTGTCCGGTAGATCCAATTGGCCATAACGCGCCGCGCTGAAGCGCAGACCTTGCAGTGCATTGCCAACTGGATCGAACTGACGTTCAAAAGATCTGCGTGTCAACATCGTTGCTATGTCCGCCCAAGTGGGCAAGGCAGTCATCGCACCAAAATCCAGCAAGCGCCCATCTAACGCCGCGTTCGAACTTGTCACGCTGCTATGCGCCAATCGGTGTGCAAAGCCATAGCCAATCTGCTCCGCTAGACGTATGCCGAACGAGGTGAAGGTCTGAATCGCAGCGTCGTTGCCGACGGTTCCGATGAATCCCTCGAACATGGCTCTGACGCGAGCGGTGTCGCGCATGCCTTCATGCAATTGACTGCTGTCGAAGCCGAAGGCACGCTCAAAGTGAGCACAGCGGAGAAACGCCGGCCGCACCATCAATACACGACGTTCGGCTGTGGGAAAAACACCCGGATGCCACTGCTGAACGAGTCCGGTATCGATTAAAGCAAGAACGGGCACAGCTCCGTGGGGGAATTCAGCGGCAACGATTTCTGCAAAGATGGTTTCGCGCAGGGCTTCTTCGAAATAGCAGCCTCCAGATGCGTGCCCAATCTCCACGCCCTGTCCGAGCAGGGGCGTACGACCAATGCCCTTCACCTGTAGGCCATTGATGACTACATTGCGCCCGCTGCCACCGTTGCGACCGACTCCTATGCCACCGTAGCGGTCTGCCCATCCGAACATTCCTCCACCGTCCTCACCCGTGAGCCAGGCGCAGCGTTCAAGCAGGCTTCGTCGATAGCGTTGTTCATCGCCATCGCAGTGTGCGTAGACGGGGTCCTCGTGCAGCGCTGCTGAATTGAGCCATAAGACGCGCGGCGATGAGACAGGGACTAATGAAACAGGGCGCGACGAAACAGGGCGCGCAAGCAGATCAGCAGAAAGCGCAGGTGAAATGTTCAAGCGCTTGCCCAGGGCAAACAGGTCCAGCCTGAGCCATCAGGGCTCCGCTTCGCCGTCTGCGGCATGCCGGCGTAACCGCGGCTTAGCCAATGCCGGTGGACTTCTTTGCGAGCAAGTTCTGCCGCGTCATGGGATCCAAGGCTATCCATCCATACGAGTTGACTGCCATCGCTCCAATCCGATATGTCCAACACGCTGGGGCCATGACTGATCAGCTTTGACACTGCCCGCTCTTCCAACCATGCCCAACTAATCCAGGCATCGCAGTTCCCTTGCCTGTCCAATTGCATGTGCATCTGCTGGAGCGTAGTCAACATGTGCCAGTGCGACATCCAAGTCTTGAGCGGCAACCTTCGCGTGTTGGCTTGCTCTGCAGCCAAACGCAATGCACGGCCCAATGCAACGCAGTTAAGAAAGTTCTCACGACGGGCTTCGATGAAATCGGGGCGCTGAAGAGGGGCCGTTGGCGCCGCGCCATCCCTTTGGGGCGCAAAGTGGCGCCGTTTCCACTGTCTCGCCGCTGCTCGTATTCCGCGCCTCATGGGAAGCTGGAAGCTCACATATTGCACGTCTGACCCGAGTCGCCTATCCATTTCACGAGCAATGCGAAACACAGAACCCGGGGTCGCGAAGAATTCTACAAGGTTGATTTTAATACCAAGCTTGTTAACTTCATCAGACAGGTCGTCCTTACAACTCGCAAGCATTTCAGACGAAACGGCTGAATTTGCCGAAATCCAGCACGAATAACCCGTGAGACGCAGCGACTCATCAAACCAGAATTGCCTGGTCTGCGGAACATGATCGACCTGCACTGCAAAGCGATCAACGAGCTCAATTATTGTGCAGTCGGCCATATCATGACCCGAGAATGCCTCTGCAAATAATCCGAGCTCAAGTACTTGCCGAGACAAGTCGTCGCACTTGCGGTCAATCAGCATCAAAACGTCATCCAACGTCATCGTGTGGTTAGCGCCTGCCGAACGCAACGCATAAAGAATGGATCTTTAACAATCGGCGCCTTGACGTTCCATAACTCTTTACGAATCACACGCTACAGTGCTAGTCATTTTTTGCCGCCATTACTTTCTGATTGCTCAGTAGAAGCAAGTATTTTTCGTCTAATGTTCGCCGTCATTGCCTCAAATCCACAAATCCACATCAATGCCGCAAATCCATATGCGCATCCATAGATGACCGCCACTGCAAAAATGGTGATTAGCATGCCATATCCACGAAATTCGTAAACTCCAAAGGCGCTCCAGAGAGTCCCCATGAATACTGTGGTGAAGGGAACGAAATTATCTCGCAGCGCTAAAAAATAACCAAAACGGATAATCATACTCATGGCACAATGATTGAAATTCCTATATTAAAACGGCCCTGCTTGACGCTGCATTAAGCAGTGGCACCCATTTTAACGGCCAGGGCAGGTTAGATTCGGACTCGGATCTTTACTCCATCCACCAGGACCGAGTGGACCAAATTTTGAAGGCGTATTGCCCACGGTTTTCCCGTCTGAGTTATAATAAATAACTCCGCCAATTATGATTGCACCTGCGGCGGTGGTTGCGAGACCCAATGTGGTTCCCAACACTGTTCCGCTGTATACCGCATCAGCGACGAAAGCTCCGCCCATCAGCGGCGGAGCCTCAACAGCTTCCGCCGTTCCGACGGCGAAACCATATCCCATACCACCAGCACTGCCAGTTAATCCGCCCAGCCCCATGCTACGCGCAATTAAATTTCCGTAATCTTGCATCGTAAAGTTATAGCTAGGCAGAACTCTATTATTAAGATTGTCTCTGAGGCTCGGGGCGGTAAAACTAATCCCACGAAATAGATTCGCGAATTGCGATATAGCCGGCAACGGTGGCCCATCAGTAGAAGCGAGACCATTGGCATCGACAGAGTTCAATGGATCTGCCGACACGTATGTATATCTACTCAGGCCTGCTTGCAGTCCGACTGGGTCGGGTTGCATGAATCTACCATCCACCTGGTTATAGTCGCGCATCCAGTTGTAGTAATAACCTGTCTGCCAGTCATAAAGTTGTCCCGCGAATCTGAGGTTGTACTCCACCACGTGCGGATTGGGGTAGGTGTTACCAAACGGCTCCCCATCCCAATGCCATACCTCTGTGCCGTCGCTGGCTTTTTGCAGCGAGCGTGGAGTGCCAAGCCGGTCGGCGGACACCAAGTAGGTGACGCCGCCGATGACGGCAGCGACCGGCTGACCATTGAGCCACACGGTCTCCTGCTGCGCGCTGCTGCCTTTGACGATGTACTCACCCAAGATCTGACCGCTGTCGTCGTAGAAATACTGGCGCGAGTCGCTGACCACCCAGCTCGGACCCGCATTCGGCACAGCGAGAGAAGAACTGGTATTCGAGGCGGCTTGCGATCGCAGACTTGCATGCAGCGGCGCCAGCACGGGTTGCTGCACGCTCGCCTGATTAGCCGAAAGCGCCGCACCACCAAGGCCAATGTAGGTGCTGGCGACGCTGCTCAGCCGCAGTCCCTGAGCGTTGAAGGTACGTACCACTTTGTAGTCATTCGTGGCCAGCAACTGCGTCATGCGTCCGTAGCCGTCGTATGTAAGGCCGTAATAGCCATCGCTGGTTGGATTGCCGACACTGTCGTAGGTGTAGCTTCCGTTCGGGCTGGTCGTGATCCGGTTTGTCCCGGCTACATAGGTGTAGCTTGTCGTCGCTGTTCCTAGCGCGTAGTATTTCCGGTTGCCGTTGCTGTCATAACCGTAGGTTGTGGCACTCCCCGTCGGCGGCGTGTAGCCAGTGAGTTGGCCGGCTTCGTCAAAGCTGTAGTTGCTGGTTCCAGCGAATGCGCCGCCAACATCTGTCTGACTCTGAACGCGACCGCCGGCATCGTAGGCATAAGTGCGAGTGACCGGCCCCAGCGTGACCTGAGCAACGCGGCCGTCAGCGTTGTAGCTTCTGCTGTAGTTGGCCCCACTGCTCCAGTGCCATCCGGTGATCGTATTGCTTCCCGGTGCATACGTGACATTGCTGATCACAGCGACTCCCGCCACCGTGACGGTGCTCACATGGTCGGCATCGTAGGTATAACCGACCTGCAAGCCCGACGGGTAGGTCATACCAGTCACCCGGCCCAAAGAGTCTCGAGTCAACGTCAGTGTGCGTGTTCCGCTGCCCACATAAGTTACCGCCTTCGTGAGCAAGCGACCCGCGCTGTCGTAAGTGCGATTCGTCGTGCCTGCCTCGTCCGTCGTCGTGGCCGGGAGATTGTCTGTGCGGCCAGTAACATAGGTAATCGTCGTGGCCGTGCCCGTCGATGGGGCAAGTTGCGTTATGCGATTGAGATTGTCTCGAGTGATGGTCGTGACGATCCCCCGCGTGTCGGTGAAGGTGGCCACACTCCCGCCAGGAGTAAGCGTCCAAGAACGTGCGCCAGCGTCGGGGCCGGTATCAGCGGCGCGCCGGTTGAAGGCGTCGTACCCGTACGTGGTGCTGACGTTCACTGTGTCAGCCGCGGAACTCAGGCGCCCATACGTTGGGTGAAAGTTCATGCTCGAGCTGACAGTAGCAGGCCCTCCGGTCAGTCTCGCCGCGCTGGTGTTGGGAATCGTCACGGTTGTCGTGCGATTCAGCAGGTCCAGAGTTTGGCTTCGATTGCGGCTTAGCGGATCGGTCACGGAAGCCACTCGGCCATCGCTACCGTAGTTCACTGTCGTCGCATAGCCACGTGAGTCCATCCATGTCGAAAGACGACCGCGCAAGTCATATTGCTGGTGAGTAGATTGCGCGAGCTGCCCAGCGGCGTTGTAGCTCGATCGTCCTGTTTCCTGGCCGGCGACGTCACGCGTGATGACCGTTGACTCGCCACGGTGATTGCTCGTGCCGCTCGGCAGACCGCTGCTGTCGTAGCTCACACTGGTCCAGCTGCCGTCGGCAAAAGTTACCTTGGTTAATCGGTTTGCATTGTCATAGGCGTAACTCGTGTTGATACCGGCTACATTTCGCGCCGAAATGCGCCCGCGAGAATCGTATGACCGCGTGATGACTGTCCCGTCGGGACGCGTGATCTGCGTGGCTCGCCCGTGGGAATCGAAGCTTGCGTACGTGGTCGTCTGATTTAAGTTGTTTATGCTGGACGTCAGATTGCCGCTCGCGTCGTAATTGAAGGTGGTGACGGCGCCATTTGCATCTGTGGCGGTTGCAAGCAACTGCTGAGCGTTGTATGTCCTCTTCAGCGTTGTCCGTGTAGTTCCGTCTGTACCTGTCTCCGTGATCTGCGTCACCCTGCCGAGAGCGTCCAAAGTTCGATTGGTAGTGACTCCCTGCGAAATGGTTTGGGTCGGCACGCGCCAACCGCCGCTCCACGTGTGCTGCGCAGCAAGCGGTGTGCTGCTTCCCGAAGCACGTGTTCTGTTCAGCAACCGGCCGTGCGCATCGACGCCGATCACTTGGACTTCACCTGAGGGCATGGTCGCGCCAGAGAGATTTCCGGCGCTGTCGTAGCTGAACGATGCGGTTGTCGCCGGTCCCGCGCTGCTCGCCGCCGTTTGCAAACTCATCAACACGCGTCGACCGCCCACCGTCGAAAAATTGCGAGTCCGCGTGACGCCGCGTGCATCAGTGCTCGTGACCGTGTCGCCGTTGTAGGTCACATCGACTGCCGCGACGCCGGCGCCCGAGTGCCCATGATTTGGGCGTCCCGATGAGTCGTAGGTCCATGTCAACACGCGCTTGCCGCTCTCGTCAATGACACCGGTTAGTGCATTGCGATGAGCCGTGTCTTCGTAGACATACTGCCTCACGCTGCTGTCCGCGAAGCGAGTGCTGACGAGATTGTTGTACGAGTCGTAGCTGTAGACCAGGATGGAACTGTTGGGGAGAGTGACGTTGCTAAGTCGACCGCTACCGTCGTAACCGAAATTCAGAGCTCGACCGAATGGATTGCTGACCTTGGTGAGATGTCCGCTGCCGTCGTATTGCATGGTCGTGGCAAGCCCGCCCTCAGTCATACTGGTCAATCGCCCGGTGCTGTCATAAGCTTCGACGACGTTGCGTGTATTGACGTATTGCCACCCACTCCCTTGTTGCGTCAGGGTGCCGCCAGGACTGGTACTGGTCCAGGCGCTTCCGTTCCACCCATATGCCAGGACCATGCCGTTCGCCCGATGCAGCCGCACACTGCTGCCGGAAACTACTACCTGCAAGCTGCGATCGTAGTAGTGGTGCCAACCAGTCCCGACCGGCTGCGTCGTCTGGGCGGCATACGTGGTCGTGTTGCTGTGATAGACCCGCGCGACCTGCAGAGGCGCCGCCCCGGCGCTGACATAGTCAACCTGGGTTTGCTGCTTGTCAGCAAGCCGAAGATTGATGTCGTCCGACACCTGAGAAAGCGCGGGTCCGAGCTTGTCGTCCAGGCTATCCTCATGAATAGGGTCGTTGTAGTAAGACGGACCGCTGCTTGAGCCCATTCCGTATGGTGTGGCGCTGTAGCAGTACGAGCATCCGCCGTCCCCTGAATCGCCATCCTCACCGTTGGTAGGAGCACTTCCAACGCCGTTTGGGAGAGGCGGCGGCAGATTCGCAACAACGTCAGGGAGTTCCGTGTCGGTGATCGGGCCTAAGATTGATGGATCGAGGGGCGTAGAACTGTCCGACGCATTTCCATCTTCAGGGCAAGCTGCAATCGCAGCAACCGTTGCCAGCGTAAAGCTGGATGCGAGGAAATAGGGGCCCAGTGATGCACAAACAGCGGCCGCGACTTTTGCCTTCCCGAAGTTGAAACGGATGCGCGAGGCGTTACCGAGCGGACTGGTCGCGACGGTCAGATATGCTTTCATTGATGTCTCCCTGTGGCACCGACACGGTGTCTTGTCGGATGAAAGTACGCCAGAAGAAGTTGCTGCGCCTCCATGATTGTGAGGATGCCGAGCGAGGAGCATGATGTTGAGCCACGGTTGCGGGCGCCGAATCAGGTGGAGTCGGAACTGCGCGCACTTCTGTTGCGATCAGCTCGCGCATATCCGGACGTCATCGGTGCCTACCTAACAAGGGTTGAAAAAATTGTGCGCTGGCCGGACGAGGCGCACCGCGAGCTTATGGCTTATCAGCGTCCTTGGAATCGCGATTCATTTGGCCGTTCGAGCAAAGGGCGTAACTCCAACGACATTGGCGCTGTTGAGCAGCCTGCGGCTCTGGCGGATCGACATGCAACGCTTTGTTCAGGAGCGACAGTTGCAAGAGGCTGGGCTCATTGGCTTTGACGGCGAAAGTGCAGATGCGACGCATCGCCACGCGGTCGCTGAGAGCGGAAAGATCTCCTCGCGCCAGCTCGAATTGCGTGACTTGGTCCCGTACTTCGTGCTCGGAGGCGACGCAGGGTTGAAGGCCGCTTGTCGTGCGGCCCTGGATGCTTTTCCCGACAATCTGGGGTTTGTCTACGAGGGAGAAGAGGCAGATGCTGATCATGTGGCGGAATTGCGTCGCACGGCGGAGCTCTGGGCCGAGCTGGGGCATGCGGAGAACTACACGGCCACACCAATCCCCGGTCGAGACGATGCCGGGGAGCGGCAAGCCGATCCTCTCTAGCCTGGTCAAGGACCAGCGTGTGGTGGTCGTCAACAAAAGGTTTCTGTCATCGAAAAGCTGGCACACCTTCCACGACTTCTTGCGCGACTATCCCAGGATCGCACTTGGTGACGCTTGGTTCTTAGCCGAGTTGCGCAAGGCACCCGAGGCGCGACACCTGATCGCCACCTGGTACGTTTGCGCGAGGGAGCTCGCAGTAGCCAGCCGCCTCACTGGTGCGCAGACGGTTGGTGTTCAGGGAACGGGCGCGCTGTGCGCCTACTTGCGATTTGCATACGACCTGTACGCGCTTCAGCATTCCGTCACAGTGGAAAGTTGCTGCTGGACCGCCGTTCTGAACATCATCCACGCTCGAACCCTTTCATTTGTCGTCCTGCCTTTCGGCTGAGTCCGCACTGTCGGCCTGCGCAGGTGGCGCGAGCTGCTGTTGCAATTCATTCAACCAGCTCCGGAGAACAAGGCTGAGGATCCACCACCAGGCAAAGATTGCCGGCGAACTGCTGCATTCGCCTTGGCTGAGCAGGCCGTGAGCCACTTGATTCCTGAAGTTTGGCCCCAGAGGGTTGCAGAACAGGGCCCGCAACTCGAAGAGCAAATCTTCGCCGAACACCTGATCGATCGACGGCGAGTCCACCAGCGAGCTCAAACCAATCTCGTTTTCGATGCCGTCCGCATCCAAGGTCGTCGTCTTCGCGCCAGCCTGCTTCAGGTGCCAGCGGACCAGATGCTCGATCTGGGGAGCGAGCAGATAGATCGCTGTGGCGAAGTCATGTTCAAAGCCGGCCCACAAGCCCCGAGCAAACTGTTCAACCCGACCCGGCGGGATGATGGGAGACTGGGCCAGCAGTTGCTCCAAGTCGGCCCGGGTCAAGTGGTGCTCCTGCCGAATTACCAGCAACGCCGGATAGATCTGACCGCTGCAGGTCACCTCAGTATGCAGCATGAAGTGGCGAAGCATCTTGGCGGCCAACTGCGCGCTGAACTCGCCTGACTCGCCGGAGAAGTCGCCGCTCGGCGTCTTCGCCACGACACGACCGTCCGGCCCATAGTGAGTGGAGGCGAAGAGCGAACTGAGCGGGTGTTCCTTCATCAGTCGTCTGGCGTCATCGGCGAGCTTTTCGACTTTGACGCTTGGGGCCAGGTGGGCAAATGTCAGCAGGGCTTCCAGCGCCTTCTTGCCTGAAACGCGCTGCTCCGAATCCGCGACCAGGTCACTGATATCAATCGATCCCGTCGAAAAGCGCGTCATACCCTTGACAGCAGACTTTCCGGATTCGGCAAGCCGCTTGAGGAGGCGAGCAATGTGCGCATCGACGCCGCGGGCCTCGCGTTGGTCGTTGGGAATCTTGCGCAACGTTTGAATTGCGCTTTCGAGAAAGTTGCCTGCCACCAGATGGCCGGACCGCTCATCAGCCTCGATCCGCTGATCCGTTTCAGTCTCCCAGCTCAGCGCCAGGGCGAGGGTCATGTCGGCCGCGCGCTCTTCATTTCCACACCTGGCATACCAGTCGGCTGCCAGAGTCAGATAGGACCGAGCCCAGAGGTAGCCTCCCTCCGTGACCATGGCAGTGCCCTTGGCGGCCAATAGATCAGGGAACTTTTCTCCATCGCCGGAAGCAAGTCGACGATCGAACAGGATCTTCGCAGCCCGCCTCAGTGACGTGCGAGTAATAGCTGCTCAAGGCGCGCCGCTGCGCTCCGAGCCTGAGCAATGTTGTCGGTTAGCGGGTCGGATGCAAGCATTTCGAGCCGCAGAAATGTCGCCGTGTCGCTCTTGATGCGGCTATCGAAGGTGGCGACTTGAGTGAGCCGATCGTTCAGCCAGTGCGTCATGTTACATCCCTGATACGCTTCCACCACTAGAGCAATAGGGAGGCGTAATGGACCGGTACGACGTGGGCGCACTGCTAGTGAAGGTGGCCTTAGAGGATGTAGTGAGACGCCTCGGTATCGAAACCGAGAAGCGGGGAGCGCAGACCCTGGCGCTTTGCCCATTCCACCAAGATACCCGGCCGTCGCTCAACCTATTTCCCACCGAAGGCGTCTCGCCCGCGCATTACCACTGCTTTGCATGCGGAGCCCATGGCAACGCCATCGATCTCGTCAAGCATGTTGAGGGGTTGGAGTTTTTGCCGGCAGTTCAGTGGCTGGCCCAACAGTTCGGGCTGCAAAGCCTTCGTCGCTCGTCTTCACAACAGCCCGAGCGCGAGGCTACGAAGGAAGCGGCGCTGGACTTTGCCTTGCGGATGTTCGATGCGAACCATGACGCGCTGCAGTTCGGTGTTTGGTGCGAAGAGCGCGCCTTCAGCCCTGACTTTCTCCACGGGCAAGGTCTCCGCTGCACCACCCGCGCGGTATTGGTGGAAGGCCTACAAGCAAAGGCCAGCGGCGAACGTGCGGAGCTGATCGACGGGCTGCTGGCGCTGGGCTTAATCAAACGGCCCGCCACTTGCGGGCCTCGGCCGTGACGTTGGGCTCCGTGACGAACATGCTCACCATCAGGCCATGCGTGCGCAGGCCCTCGATGTTCTGTGTGAGCTCCACCATGCCGCAGTGCTTCGGTATCCCCATGAGCTTCCCCACATTCTTCTTCGCCTACCGCAACCGCCGGATCCGTTCCTGGAGGGCCAGGGCTGCCGGCGTGTTCATAGCTGCAAGTGCCGCAGCAATTTCGACAAGCGCAAGCCGCGCTTCAGGATGTTGAGGCAAGGCCGTCGCATCGGTAGTCAACGCCGTCGCCGCCAAGGAGATCAACGCATCGCCCGTACCCTCCCGGTACCAGCGCCTAGAGGCCTCGCGTCCCTTCAACATCGCTGCGATCCAGCGAAGCCCGTCAAGCCGAAGCGGGGCTCCGAACGTTGTCGTGAGGAAATCGCAGAACCGTGTCACGCATTCTTCATCGCGAGTCAGGTGCGTGGCTGCCCAACGCTCGTAGAGGTCCTTCATCCGCAGAGCTGCGCCCGGGTTCAGTCGGGACAAGGCATTCTCGTTCCCGAAGCCAAGCAGATCGCCGACTAAGCGCAGGCCGTGGAACCAGAGGCCAGGTTGAGACCAATTGGCGGCAAGGCAGTACTCTGCGGTGGCACGCCATACACGCTCAAAAGCCACCGGGTCGCCACTGAGTCTCAGCTCGCTTGAATGGGTTCGCCGACGAATGGGGTTCGACGAGATCGAGCAATTCCACAACGACCGGCGTCGGCAGTGCTCGCACGGACGGTCGCATTCGCTTCCTCTGCGGACGCAGCGCGAGGTACAGCCGGTCGAGGCGCTCGACTTGGCTGCGAACATCCTCCATCCGATTGCCAGCGGCTGGATTTCTGGCGATTCGGTCGCAGGTATTTCTGACGAACTGAAAGGCCTGCGTCCAACGGGCTCCGGCCTGCGGGGACGGCTCGGGCGCGTTTCGCAATGAAATGAAGTAGGCCTCAAGCGCATTGCCCAGCGCGTCGAAGTCCAATGCGCTGAGTGCGTCGTCCAGGTTGCCGCCAAGACCTTCGGTGTGGACGTACAGCGCTTCGATGAAGCTCAGTTTTCTCTTGTGCGTCGAAGCGGCCAGGCCGCCCGCGTGCATTAGCGACCAGACCGCGGACCAATAGCGTGGAATGAACTGTTCGTCGACCAGCGCGTGCGTTTGAGGTGGAAGCGTAAGGAGCATGAAAAGCAACAGTCATGAAGTACCTAAAGTTTAAGGATCTCCATGGGCTACGTAGCTAACGCAACACCTTCCAAAGTACCGGCCTAATCGACAATGTGTAATCTGCTCGTTGGCTGGAAATCGAGTTTGACCCGTAGGCATCGGCCTTAGCGTCGTTTCCGCCTACCGACAAAACGACGCACAGAAAAGCCGAAATGGCAGCAGTGGCGGCGTGCAGGAAGGGATTCCTGCGAGACATGTTCGCTACCTCTTGAAGGTGCCAGAGCTCGGCCGGATCGGCCTCGATTAGCTCGGCCATCACCTCAAGTTTTTCCTTCGGCAGGGGTTGCCTGCACTTCTTCGCATTGGTCAGTTGCTGCTGAGCGATGACGAGCCGTTCGGCTAAAGCCTTTTGGCTACCGCACAAAGCGATTGCTTTGTCCATAGCGTCATTCCATGAGTCCATGTTGTCACCCCGCAACTAGGCTTCGCTCCGCTATATGAATTTCCATATAGACCCAAATCGGAGCCAACCAATGATCAAAGTGACTATCGCACAGACCTCTGTGCGTGAATTCAAGGGCAACAGCAAGACTACCGGCAAGCCTTACCACCTGCGCATGCAGAACGGCTACGCCCACACCGTAGATAAGGACGGCAACCCGCCGCCTTACCCCGAAAAGTTCGAGCTCATGCTCGATGCCGACCAGCAGCCCTACGCCCCGGGCGACTACCAGCTGCACCCCTCTAGCCTCTACATCGACCGCGATGGCCGCTTGGCCGTTTCGGCGCGGTTGGCTCCCCTGAAGCGCCCGGCGTCGGCTTGAGGGGTGCGCCATGTCTGGCGTTCATGACTTCGTGACTGCACAGCACGCGGCCGAGTTGGCCCTGCTGCGCATGTCCGCGCTTTCCGTCGTGTCCCGTGCGTCGGAAGACGATGCTGACGTTCAGGGCCTGACGCTCCGCGTTGTGCTCGATGGCTTCGGCTCGCCGTCGGTCGATGTGGAGTTCACGACCATCAGCGGCATGCCTGTTGGGGGGATGTCGCTATGACGCACGCCGAGCAGGAGGCAGCGCGCGCGCTTCGCGCCGTCATTGCCGCAATCGAGTTCGCGCAGCGCGAGTGTGAGCGCGCCGGCTGTGACGGCTATATCGTGGTGAACGGTCTGGAACAGGCGATCACGGAGATTCGTGATGTGCTCATTGCCGTTGAGGGGCGGGTGTGATCTCGCATGCGACCATCTTGTGGCATCGCGAGGACGGTGAGCCCTTCGATCGCATCGCTTACGAGCGCCTGGCGGGCGTGGTCGATGAGGGCAGGGCGCTGGCCTCGCGGACCTTCGAGACTGGCTATACCACGCCGCTTCGCGCTCGCCAGCGCCGCGCACATTCTGAGGCCTCGGCCCGTGTCGCCGCCGCAGGTGGAGGCGCCGAAGGCGCGGGGCTTGTCTCAGTTCCAACAAGTTTTCAGACCGCGACAGCGGTTGCTGCTGAAGACCTGAATTGCTTGCTGTTGACCGACGCCGCGAAGGCCAAGCGTCGGCTCGCGAAGCTGCGTTGCGCTGTCGGCTTCGCTGCTCGTGGTCATGCGGTGAGCGAAAAAGGCCGCAGGAGCGATCAGGCCTGGATGGTGACCCTGACGTACCGGCCGGGCGTCGATTGGAGCCCCAAGGACGTTGCGGCGGCCTTGCTCGCCTATCGCAATTGGTGCCGGTCGAAAGGCATTGCTTGCCGCTATGTCTGGATCGCAGAGATTCAGGATGGTAAGCGCCGTGCCGATGGCATTGGTCGCGACGTCATCCACTACCACGCGGTGGTCTGGCTCCCCGTGGGCGTGCGCTGCCCGCACTTTGACCGTCGCGGCTGGTGGCCGCACGGCATGAGCCGTACCGATCCGCCTGTTCAATCGAAAAACCCGGTCGGCTACCTCCTTCACTACCTCAAGAAGGACAAAGAGCTGGCTGCAATGCCCAAGGGAGCAAGAGCTTATGGAGTCGGTGGCTTGGATCACGCTTTGCGGCGTGCTCGTAGGTGGCTGGGTCTGCCTGCGTTTGTGCAGGGGAATTCTTCAATCGCCGATGACTGGCGGCGCGCTGATGGCGGCGGGTGGCTTTCCCCAAGTGGCGCGCATTACCCATCCGAATTCGAGCGCGTCAGGGTGGGTGGTGTTGATGCCCTCCGGCGAGTTTATTTTCATCCCCGCGTCATCGACGCCGCGGGCCCGTTTTCCTGGCTGGGTGGAAGTGGTGCAGCCGCTACAGCTTTCCATTGATCGCACCTCCTGAAAGGTACTTATGAAGCTCTCTCAAAAGTTGGCCGTGCTGGTCATCGTCGCGATGGCCGGCAGCTCGGCCATGGCCGCAGGCACCGGCATCGATGTGTCCGCCGTTACGTCGGGCATCAGCGATGCCCAGACTGCCATCCTGGCTGTGCTGACGGCGTTGCTCGCCATGAGCACGGCCATCTTTGGTCTGGCGAAGGTCTACGCCTTCGTGAAGCGTCGCGCCGGGGCCTGATCATGGCCCTGCAAGTTGGCAGCCTCTGCTATGCCACTCAGGCGGACGCGGCGGCTGCCGCTTGCGCTTCCGTCGTGCCGACTAGCTCTGTCGTCGGCACATCGGTTGTGACGCTCTCGTGCGCAGGCGTCAATGCGGACGGCGCGTTACTGATGCAAACGAGCGTCTCTCCCATTGACGGCTCGACCGCCGCGCAGGTTTCCGAGGTCGCGCAGCCCGTTGTCTTCAGTCCTTGTACGCAAGGTGATCTTGTCGCAGCCCTGGAAGTCTGCATTGGTGCCGCTCTCGGCTGCTGGGCTATCTGGTGGGGCGGCAGGAAGCTGCTTGATCTTCTGTCATGGGGTAGGGGAGAAGTGTTATGAGTCAGTCGAACGTCGGTCAGGCCTTGCGCCTCTGCTTCTCGCTTTTCTTGCTTGCGTTTTGCTGCTGGGCTGACGCCGGCCCGATCAGCTATTCGGGCAACGGCGGTTCGTTCCTCCCGCAGCCAATCACGAGCGCGACCAGTTCCGATTTCGTGCGCCTCATGTCGCAGCCGACTACGCTCGGCCAGGACGTTGTGGACAGCGCAGCGGCCAAGATTGGCACGAAGGAGTTTCAAGTTCTGCTTACGCGCAACTTGCCTAAGGCCGGTCTTCTTACCGCTGCCGCACGTGGCGCACGTGGGCTCGCTTCACTCAGCGTTCCGGGCCTTGTCATTACCGCCGCGTCGTCTGCTGCGTGGTGCAAGTATTCCACCGGCTCTTGGCTCTGCGATCCGATGACGCCGCCTGTTGCGCAAGACCTTTGGGTCTGCCAGTTTCCTAACGGACCTTCCGGGCAGTCGTCCCTAGCCTATGGTCCGAACTCGTATGACGCTTGCTTCAATTCGTTCTCTAAGTATTCGTCTTACGTCACTCGTGATCAGTCCTTCAGTGGCGGCACTTGTATTGCGCATTTTTCGTATGCTTTTGGCGGCGGTACGGGCCCAGCTTATTCGGCTATCGAGACCATTTCGTCACCTAACAATTGTGCTGGTCCCAGCACGCCGCACGCGAATGGCGGTGGTACCGCCACGCGCACTACGGCGACCGTGTGTCCGCCTGTTGTTGGCTTGGTTGGATATCAAGCGCCTGGTGGCGCACAGGATTCGACGGGGAAATGTCCTACTGGTAGCTTTTCGCCCGCTAGTGAGTCTGACGTTACAACGCGCTTGGGCCGCACCATCACCACGGCTGATCAGATCGGCAATCTGGTGAAGGATTTGACGAGCGCAGGGATTGATCTTGCGCCCTATGCGAATCCGGGTTCTGGCACCCTGTCTGGTCCGTCCAGAGTCACGCAAGATCCTGTGACTACAACGACCACGAGCCCTAGTGGTCAGCCGTCGACGACGACGCAAACTACCACGAACAACATCACCTACAACACCAACAATTTCACGTGGACGAACAGCACCACGACTGTTAACCCTGATGGCAGTTCGCAGACCCAGACTGAGACGCCTGACGATCCTAAATCCGAGTGCGAGAAGAACCCCGATTCCATCGGGTGCCAGAAGCCCGGGGACGTTGGTTCGCCTGAGGACATCCCTCGCAATAGCGTTCCCATCAGCTTTACCCCGGTGGACTTCACGAGCAACGCGAGTTGCCCAGCGGATATCCCAGTGAGCATGGGTAGGTTCGGTAGCTTCGTTCTGAGCTTCGGACCCTTTTGCAACTGGACGGCGTCCATTGCGCCGATTTTCATTGCGCTTGCCGCTATCGCTGCGGCCATGATCTTCATGGATGGGCTCAAAGCATGACTGGCTTAGCTGCGTGGCTTCTTGCGTTGGTTGGACCGCTCGCGGTTCGCGTCATCATTTCGCTCGCGTTTACCGCTGTCACGCTCACTGGTGTGACTGCGGTAGTGGCGCAGCTCACGACCATGGCGCAGTCCAGTTGGTCGGCGATTCCTGCGGCCGTCATGCAGCTTTCTTCGCTGTCTGGCATCCCGCAGGCGTTGGGCACGATTCTTGGAGCCTATGCAGCCAGGACGCTCGTTTTCTATGCGTATGGCATGACTAGGTACGTCGCGAAGACGCCATCATGATCGAGCTGCGCACCGGTCTGCCTGGAGCGGCCAAGACCCTGTCCGTTGTTGAGCAGCTATCGAAGATGCTTTCGCGGTGGGACAAGCACCCTGAAGAGGCGCGTCCGATCTTCGTGCACGGCGTTGCTGACTTGGCGTTGCCGCATGCACCGTTGCCACTCAAAGAGATCGTCAATCCGGTGTCGCCGAAGCTGCCGTCGCGCCTCGTGCCAGATTGGGGCGCCGTTCCTGCTGGCGCGTATGTGGTCATTGACGAAGCGCAGGGCTTCTTTCCGCCGCGCGCATCGGGTGCCGCTGTACCTGAGCATGTCGAGTTTTTGAATACGCATCGTCACCACGGTTTAGACATTGTGATGATCACGCAGCACCCAAAGCTCGTCGATTCAGCGGTGCGCGCTCTTGTCGGCAAGCATCAGCATTTCCGCCGTATGTTCGGCGGTGCGCGCTCCGTCGTCTATGAGTGGGATGCTTGCTCTGACAATCTCAACGGCTTCAAAAACGCGGTCACCAGCTACTACGCTTTTCCAAGGAAGGCCTTCGAGTGGTATCGCTCTGCGGAGGTGCACACCAAGCAGAAATTCAAGGTGCCGCGCTGGGTCGTTGTCCCGTTCATCGGTCTGGGCTTGTGCGCCTTCGCCGTTCCCAGTGCCTACAACCGGATACAGGCAATGCATGAGCGCCCTGATGTGGCGCTTGCTACTGTTTCATCAAAAGCCGGTGCGGCTGCCGTGGGCGCTGCTGCGCACGCGGTTGCCGCATCGGCTGCATCGCTTCCGCCTTCCCTTTCTGCCTCTTCGGTTGCTTCCAGCCGGGGCAGGGTGGCTGGCTGCATGGCGATGGGCGAGCGCTGCTCATGCGTCGATATTGACGGCTGGCCCGTTATCGTGGAATGGCAGATGTGCAAGGTATCTGCGGCCAGCTACGCCGGCTTGGTGCCGCTGTCCGTCAAGCCGGAGCCAGCTGTGGCGCGGCCCGTTGCCAAGGCCTCGGAGCCCGTGGCTTCAAATTCCTGAGCGCTGCCGGTAGGATCGCGCAAAGGGAGCGTTCATCATGGGCATGCAAGACCGGGACTATTTTTGGGAGCATCGAGACAAACAGGCGCGCGCATCTCGAGCCAGGTCTGTCCCCAGAAAGCCATTCATCACCGCTGACATGCTGCGTAGCGGCTCGCGCGCGGCGCAGCCCGATATCGATGTCTGGCGGTTGCTTGGTCGGCTCTTCGTCGCAGTCTGCGCCGGCGTCGGCTTCGTCGTCATCCTCGGCTGGTTCCGGCACTGGTAGGCCTGGGGGCTGGGGCTAGCCCCAGTGAGGCCCAGCGGGCCGTTGCCAGAGTCTTTGCGGGCTGCTGCCGGTGAATCGTGCGCCTAGCCGTTGACGTTGGCCGAACGGGGACGCGTCCTCAATACCTGGGTCGTTCCGAGCCTGAGCTTCGGTTCTGAAGCTGATTGGTCGTACCGAGTTGGCCAGCTCTTTTCGCAGCGTTCCCAGCTCGCGCCACATGGCGGCGTTTAGTGAAGTTGCCAATCGGGTCCGCTCGTGCATCTCGCAGTCCCAAACGCTGTGGCCCTCATGCGACAGCCACCACAGGGACAGTCGGGCGGCGCGTGGGGCTTCTCCACGATTCCAGCGTTGCACTGTGCGCGTGCTGACGCCCAAGGCGCGGGCGATTTTTGCGGCGTCGGGGTTGCCGATTTGGCGCAGAAGCTCACGCCAAGGTCCGGGTTCTTTGGGAAGTCGATTCAGCATGTCTTTGCCATCGGCTGGGCGCTGCAGCAGCTGAACGTAAATCGTCCCAATGTGCGCGCTGCGGCTCTGAGCAATGTCAGCACATAGATCGACAATGTGTATTATGTAAAACGACGCCAGCAAGTGAACCAATAACTTGTGGTCAGCGCGGTGTTCGCCGATCTAAATCACCTGAATTTGTGCCTCAGCGAGTCAAAAGGCATCCCTCGTCCCCGCGCTGCACAGCTTAGATCAGAGTCACCTGAAGCGACACACCCTAAGTCATCACCACCTGAACCGCGTTGGGACGAGCGCTTGGCAGCTTTGGCAGCAACTCCGTGACCAAACAGACCGTAGCCGTAGCTCGGCAGATCGGCGATGTGCTGCCGGATCTCGACGAGCAGTTCTTCGTTGGGCGCAGGTGTCCGATTCATCCGGCCGTCGCGCCAGTCCTTCGGGCGATGAACTCGTGCGTGTACGT